>OBLO01000198.1_pt1 | contig 65212 bp, 63 predicted proteins | sample 1519401 | NCBI WGS metagenome assembly OBLO01 (sample SAMEA2602897, study PRJEB22501) | metagenome | reverse complement strand
CGATCTCAGGTCCGCCTTCTGCTGTATAACGGTTCTGAAACATATTTTCGCCGCTAAACATACGTCCAATCATTTTTCCCATTCCGCCGCCGGATGTCTCCATTTTCATATTTGGTGTCATCCACGACATAGCTCCTTTTTCGGTAATCATAGACTCGCCTGGCTCCAAATCGCAAATAACAACCGGCAATGGTGCTCCTTCAATTGAATATTTCATATGTATAAAATCTCCTTTCACAAATCAAAATTTGTTTCATTTTAACATAATCACTACGCACTTTCTATCATCACTGTAGAAACGGTTGGAAAAATGTCACAACTGTTTACAGCCTATTTGGTCGCCGCATCAATAAATGAATAAAATGCAGCTTTCGGATCATCCAATCCACTGCCAAACAAAAGACATGACGTAGGTTTTCTCCATGATATGGTATCATAAAGTCCCCACACCGTAACGCCGGTAATACCGCGGGCATTTACGGATTTATCACGATTTTCCTGCTTGGAAATAAGCAGTTTCATAATATCGGAATAATGATTTGCCAGATCCTCTTCTGTCTGTCCATCTTCGATTCCGATATCCAATTCTGTAACCTGAACCTGAAGTCCGGTTGCCAAAAACTTATCCACTGCTGTTCCATATTTTTCAAGAGACGGATAATTCACGGTAATATGGCTCTGCATACCGATTCCACCACAGATTTTTGCTTCTTCTCCTTCATTAATGTAATTGATGAGTTCTACAATTTCATCTGCAACATCATACTCATTATAATCGTTGTAAAATAACGTAACATCCTCTTGCAATCCATATTGTTTTAACTCATCATAAGCAATTTCATAAGCTTTTTTCACATAAGTCGGTTTCAGACCCATGTTACCATAAACGTCCATCCAGCTTGTAGCTGCCGGATCATTGGTACGGTGTGTATACTCATTCGTAATGTCCCAGCAATAAACAAGGGACCCTGCCTTACCGGTCAAACTCTTTTCCTTATCCATGACATGTTTCATTACAGAACGGATATAAAATTCAAGTCGTTTGTCCATCACTTCTTTCGAGACATTAGCGCCACTGCTGCTATATCCTTCCTTGAAGAAACGCGTTGATGTCTGCTGATGCCACTGCATCACATGTCCACGCATCTGAAGTCCATACTGATTGGCAATCTCCAGAATTTTGTCCACACTGTCAAAATTCAACTTGCCAACCGTCGATTCGGTGTAACCATCCGGAATCACATAACCAAGTTTTTTCGCTTCGCTCACAGAAATCGTACCACTCCAGTCAGACAAAATCTGCGCCGGTTTCAATTCATTTTCCAGTGTGTAACTATTGTAGTGATGTTTCACGAATTTCATTGTCTCGTCACTTTGCATCTGATAACCATCGTTCCATGATGTATTATAGCTCAACACATTGCCCATGCGCTCAAAGATGCCATTGTAGGTAGCTTTAATACTGGTGAGACTTTCCGGATTATAAGGCTCTTTGCCTGCAGAAATCTGTTTAATCGTGACATCATCCACAAGGAAATCAAAGGTATCAGACGGTCCTTCCACATAAAAGGTCAGTTTAGTAAAGGAAGCCGGCACCGTGTAAATGCCTTTTAACTCTACCCACGAACCACTTGGTACTGTTGTATTGTCTTTAATTGCCGGATAACTATCCTGTTGACCAGACACAGCTAAGTTTCCGGACAATTTCATCGTCTTGTCAGAACCTGAAGTCTGTTTTACCCATACCGAAATCGAATACGTTGCACCCTTCACAATCGAATCCGTTACATTCAATTCAGCTCCGTTCCATGTGCTCGTACGTCCGGTTACAGAAAGACAATTTCCACTTCTTCCGCCGGAAGCCACTGCTACTTTTGCTGCTCCACGTCCGGTAAATCCATCCGTTCCGTCTTCAAAACCGGTAGACAAATACGTTTTTTCTGCAAATTCACCTGCCGGTGTTGCCGTTGGTTTTGCTGTCGGTTTTACAGTTGGTTTTGCCGTCGGTTTTACAGTTGGTGTTGCCGTTGGTTTTACAGTTGGTGTCGCCGTCGGTGTTACAGTTGGTTTTGCCGTCGGTTTTACAGTTGGTGTCGCCGTCGGTTTTACAGTTGGTGTCGCCGTCGGTGTTACAGTTGGTGTTGCTGTCGGTTTTACGACATCATTTGTTGCCACCGGCGTACGGACAAGCGTAGCCTTTTTGACTTTAACTTTACACCTGTAACTCTTCCACTTGCCATTTTTCACCTTGCAGGTAAGGGTCGTTGTTCCCTTTTTCTTTGCGGTCAGTTTTACAGCATACTTACCGCTCTTTTTGTAACTTGCAATGCTTTTTTTCTTAATACTCCATTTGATACACTTTCCTTTTGCGTTTTTGATACGAATTGTCTTCTTCTGTCCCACTGTCATCGTAACACTCTTTTTGGACAGTGCAATTTTTCTTCTTGCTGCTTGACCGGAAACACCTTGCAACGGTGTCATAAGGGAAACAGCTAAGGACATACTTAACAATCCTGCAAAAACTTTTGCCTGCTTCTTCTGCATATAAATCCTCCTTGATAGCATATAAATTTTCCTTATAAGATAAGGAAAACGCTATATTTTACACTCAGATTATACGACGATTACTACCAAGTGTAAAGGAAACTTTATCTAAAAATGTACTAAAAAATCTGAAATACCACAAATGATGCAAGCCATGCCATAACCAGCTGAAATCCAGCTGCTAAAAACATAAATTTAATACTTCCGCTTTCCTTACGAATCGTTGCCAGCGTAGCAAAACAAGGGATATACAGCAGGCAAAAAATCATAAGACAATAGGCATTTACCATACCAAATCCGGCCGCACCAAGTGCCTGATGCAGCGCTCCCATACCGGCTGCCGAATTTACATTTGCTATTCCAAACAAAACAGCACAACTTGATACAACAACTTCCTTTGCCGATATTCCGGCAATCAAGGCCACGGCTATCTGCCAGTAACCAAGACCAATCGGTTTTAACACAGGCACGATAAAATGTCCGATTGCTGCTCCAAAACTTTCCGACATCTCATTTGTGTAACCATGTATTCCAAAATTTAAAAGAAGCCACATAGCAATAGAAGCAAGGAAAATTACGGTTCCGGCCTTCGTCAAATAATCTTTTACTTTCTCCCAAACATAAATCCAAATCGTACGGGCACTTGGTGCTTTATACTCCGGCAATTCAATAATAAGCATTCCATTTGCTTCTTTTTTATCTACAATATGAAGAATAAAAGCAACAAAAACAGCAACAACTAACCCAATGACATACATTGAGTAAGCTGCTATCATTGCATGTTTCCCAAAAAACATCTGCGAAAACAAAATGTAAATTGGAAGCCTTGCGCTGCATGACATAAAAGGCGTGACTAACATTGTTTTCATACGATCCTTGTTATCTTCTAATGCCCTTGACGCCATGACTGCCGGCACCGAACACCCAAATCCGAGAATCATCGGAATAAAGGCACGGCCGGATAACCCAATCCGCCCCATAATGCCGTCCATAACATAAGCCACTCTTGCCATGTATCCGCTATCTTCCAAAAAAGCAAGTGCCAAAAACAAAATAAAAATATTAGGCAAAAATGTCAATATACCACCTACACCAGCTATAATTCCATCTACCAAAAGCGATGTAACCGCCGGATTAACCTGCCATGCTGCCAATGCGTTTGAAATAAATCCACTTAACCATTCTACTGCCAATTCAAAGTACCCGGATATAAAATCTCCTACCGTAAAGGTCAGCAGAAATACAAGTGCCATAATCCCTAAAAAAATCGGAATTCCGAAAATCGGATGAGTCAAAATACGGTCAGCTTTATCCGTTGACTGCGCCTTCTCCTCTTTGTTTACCAACACTTCCTGAACAATTTCTTCAATGAATTCATATTTCTGGTTAATAATTTCTGATTCATAACTGCGGTCAAGCACTTGTGGCAAATCAACCGGATATTTTTCAGAAATTTCTTTATCTCCTTCTAAGAGTTTAATTGCACACCATCGTACATGAATTATTTCGGGATACCGTTTCTGCAAAGCATCCGAAATACTATCAATCTTATCTTCAATTTCATCACTATATACCATGGCATGATCGGCATGATGGTCATGTTTGTGATGTGATGGCATTGTATGATGATGAACGAGTTTATCCGGCATAACCGCATCCTTGTGATGCGACACAGCATGCATCAGAATTTCAAGTCCGGTACGTTTTCTGGCAGACACAGGAATAACCGGAATTCCAAGCATCTCCGGCAGACGATGCAAATCAATTTCCATTCCACGCTTTTCCACAATATCCATCATATTTAACGCTAACACAACCGGCTTTCCAAGCTCTAAAAGCTGCAGCGTCAAATACAAATTTCGTTCCAGTGAAGATGCATCTGCCACATCCACAATAACATCAACATCATCACTTAGAATATACTGTCTGCTCACTTGTTCCTCCATCGTATAAGAAGTAAGACTGTATGTTCCCGGCAAATCTACAAGCCGATATGTATTATTATGGTATTTTAGCGCACCCTCTACTTTCTCAACCGTTACACCAGGCCAGTTTGCCACCTTTAAATTGGCACCGGTAAAAGCGTTAAACAACGTTGTTTTTCCACAATTTGGATTGCCAATAAAACCAACCACCAAATTTTCACTCATTGTTTTTTATCCTCCGCGACTTCAATTTTCCCAGTTATCCCCCTGCCTAATGCAAAACGCGTTCCTCGCACACGCACAATCATCGTTCCACTTCGCTTCCGGTTTAAAACTTCCACCGGTGTTCCCTTCGTCATGCCAAGTGCTTCCAATCTTTTCTCCGTTTGAAGCGGAAGGAAAAGCCCCTCAATAATGTAGCTGTTTTTCTTTTTTCCTTCTTGTAATATCATAGAACTTATTCTCCTCTGCCCGTAATTATCCAAGGAGCCGGCTGCTGTTTAAAGGAATGATTTGCAGACAATCTGGAAACCGCAATCTGAATTGTCTCCACATCCTGAATTCCCAATTTCGAAAGCATCTCACCAGCTCCTGCTGCCACCTGAAAATCCAACGTATAAATGACAACATGAACATTTGGATTCTTCTTAACAAAATACTCAAGTTCCTGATTCATACTTGCGCTGGCTACCATGAATACCGTCGAAGGAACCGGACAGTCACGCATTGTTTCTTCATCCACGTGGTCAATAATTTTTACATTCTGCAACCCAAAATGGTCTACATTTTCCTCCATTGTATCACGGTCTGTAGCACTATATTCAACAGCAATAACCGTTCCTTCCGGAGCCAAAAGAGCGGTCTCAATGGCAATACTCTCTCCTCCGATAACACAGACATCGTCCTGCGTATCCACCATCATTTTATTTAAAATAACAGCACGAATCTCACTTCCCACATACTGAATAGAGCCCTTTTTGAAAAATTCATTGCCAATGCCGATTTTGGCCGTGTTTCTCGCATTTGGATTGACAATCAGCATTCCGGCAGAAGCATTGATTCCACGGTTAATCATATCCTTTACCTGACTGTTCAAAATCGGTCCGTCCGGTTCTGAACCGTCATTGTACCAAACCTCACACTCACCAAGCCCGGCATTCCACAAGCGGTAAAAAATATCGTCAATTCCTGCATTGGTAAATACCATTGTCGTTTTATGGGATTCAACCGTAGGAATTACATTCTTGTTTTTCTTTGTAATATCAATAATTTTCACATGTTCCAAATCAATTGTTGTATTCTTTGCATAATATTGAAGCCAAGATAAAATAATCTCGTTTGTAAATATCTGTTTTTCCATTATAAAAGCCCCCTTTTGATATTTTTTATCAATTATTTTCATAAACAGATTATACCACTAAAACTGGGGACGAGGCAAGGTGAAAGGGAGTTAATTTTGTGTCAAGTGTTCGTTGGCACTTTTTTGTTTTCCGTAATTCCGTAGAAAAGCTTTGCGTCTCGTGGGTGCTTTCGCTCGTTAAGTGCCCACGAGTCACAAGGTTTTTCTTTTATATTACTGAAATTTCTAACAAACTAGTATTAAAATTTGACACAAAATTAGTTTACCCCTATAAAGTTTTGAAGGCTTTCGCTCAACAAAGGCTCCGGTGTCAGCATTTGTAATAAGGAGCCAAACATATCGGATGAATTCTTATCCTGTTTTTTCTTACCACGTGCTTTTTTATCTTTTTTCTGGTCGTTGGTTTCCGGCAGTCTGGCGTACCGGAAGCTTTTCTTGAATTCTTCTGCGACTTTCCGCAATCCCGCTGTCAGATATGTTTTGTCAGGGTCTTTGTCACTGATTCTGGAAATTGTCCAGGCAATGAGAGTATTTGCTTCCTGCTTCGATTTACAGTGTCTTAACTGCTCTTTCAGTTGTTGTTTTGCTGTTTTTACACGCATTGCACTTCGATATAATTCGGGATTGTGAATTCTCAGATAATTTAACTCCTCTACAGATAAGTTCGCACCTCGTTGCAATTTTGCCCGAATCTTTTTCTCATAGTCTTGTTTTTCTTCCTCTGACATACCAGAAGTTATGTCCGTCAATTGTTCGCACACTTTTTTCCATATATCCTGTTCTCTCTCCTGTACGCCCTGTACGCTCCCGCTCGTCATTTGGAAACTTTCCCCTGTTGTTTTCATGTAAATTCCTCACTTTGTCATCGATAAATCCTTTTATCTCATATTATCATCCATGACTCTGTTTTATATATCGGAATTTTACTTGATTCCATAACGGGTCAAATCTACTTTTCCATCTTCCACTTCAACACCGTCTGCCATCAGCCGTTCTGCCTGCACATTGGCACCACCAAAAGCAAAAGCCCCTGAAAGTTCTCCCTTACTGTTCACCACACGGAAACAAGGGATATTATCCGGGTCCGGATTTTTATGAAGCGCATTTCCAACCGCACGCGCCATTTTTTCATTTCCTGCCATGGCAGCAACCTGTCCGTAAGTTGCCACATGCCCTTTCGGAATCTTTTTCACTGCTTCATAAATCCGTTTTGTCGGATTATCCGTGACAAGTTCATAACTCTCATAAATCATTTTTCGAACATCCGCATCCGGGATGGTTCCATCCAAAACAATCGTATTCCAGTGTTCCTTGTTCTGATGCCATCCCGGCACTACGGAATCATAAATACCACGCCAGAAATCTCTGCTCTCCGGCGTTACCTTTACATTCAGACAGAGAAGTCCCTCCCTTTCATAAGTCCACAAAAAAACTTTTTTACTTTTTTTCACTCTTACAAGCTGCCAGTTGGCATCTCGAAATGGTGCATCCTGATATGTGTCCGGGAAGGATAACCCATAGGTTAGTGCTTCTTCTCTTGTCTTCATAATGTATTAAATCTCCTCTGTTTCATTGTATAATCCAGGTACTGTTTTATTTTAATTTTTTATAATTAAATTTGCAAATACTTTTTCTTTAAGACTCTCAGTTTTCCTGGTAAATCGGGATTGCCATGTGAAAGTTAATGTCGTATAATAGGGGCAGATAATCGGCAGCGAAAGGAATACCACAGATGATTTTACAACTACTTACCGGCATACACAATTTAACAACACTGCTTTTCGGAATTTTCATTTCTGCGTTTTTTCTTGGTGTAAAACCAATCATGAAAAATTTCGGAAAACTGCTTTTGTTTGCATTGGTGGATGTTTTTTTCTACTGGGGCATCAACCTCTTTACAGGCACGGCGTTTGCCAATCAGCTTTACCCTGTTTTGGTACACCTTCCGCTCATTTTATTTTTGTTTTTGTGTTACCGTTATTCACTTTTATCCTGTTGTATTTCTGTTTTTTCCGCCTATCTGTGCTGTCAGTTCAGCAACTGGATCGGACTTTCTGCACTTACGCTTACTAAGAATCCGGTCTGGTACTATAGCACACGAATTGCTATGACATTTATCACATTCTTTTTCCTGTTCAAATTTGTCCGCCGGACAACACAAACTATTTTTTCAAAGGAAAATAAGGAGCTTGTTATCATCGGCTTTCTTCCATTTATTTATTATATTTTTGATTATGCCTCAACGAAATTTTCCACCCTTTTGTACTCCGGAAATAAAGTCGTTGTTGAATTTATGGGATTTGCTTTTAGTATCGGCTATCTCATTTTTCTGCTTGTATACTTTAAGGAATCCGAGAAGAAATCGGAAATCCGCCAGTACAGCGACCGAATGGAAATGCAGCTAATATCGCTTCAAAAAGAAATTGAGCAGGTCCGTAACAGCGAACAGACTCTTGCTATTTTGCGGCACGATATGCGCCACCACTTAAATCTCATTCTCTCTATGCTAAACCAGAATCATCCGGAAAAAGCCATTTCCTATATTCAGGAAATCGGCACCGCTTATGATGACACAATTGTCACAAGATACTGCAAAAATGAGACTTTAAACTCGGTAATTTCCATTTATAAAACACGTTTTCTTGAGCGAAACATCAATTTCCTGCCAGAAATTTATGTGCAAAAGGACCTGCCGTGTCCGGACCTCTCCCTCTGTACGATTTTATCAAATGCACTGGAAAATGCACTGCATGCTCTGGAACATACATCAAGCGAAAAATGGGTCTCCTTACATATCATGCAAAAGGAAAATCTTTTGCTGTTGGAAATAAAAAATCCTATTGAAACAATGCCAAAATTTATTGACGGGATTCCCATTTCGGATAAAAAAGGTCATGGTATTGGAACCAAAAGTATTGTATACTATGTACAACAGTTAAATGGACAATGTCATTTTTCTGTTGAGGAACATTGTTTTGTATTAAAAATCATTCTTTCGAGGTGCATATGAAAATAGCAATTTGTGATGATGAGGCGGCAGTAAGCGAAGTAACAAAATCTCTTTTACAGCAATGGGCAATTCACCAGTCGATTTCACTTTCTGTCCACTGCTATGAAAATGGAGATGCTTTGATTCTTGCGCAAAAAAGTGAATGCTTTGACCTGATTTTTCTTGACGTCCTTATGCCGCTTCTAAACGGTATTGATACGGCAAAAGAATTACGCAGGCAGAATCAAAACGTTCCCATTATTTTTCTGACCTCATCCAAAGAATTTGCGTTTGACTCTTATGAGGTCAAGGCACTTCAATATCTGCTAAAGCCGGTTTCTCCCAATCAGCTTTGGTCTATTATGGATGATTTTATAGCGCTGATAAAGAATCAGAAAGAAATCTTTGTTGCTCGCACTTCGGACGGATTTTGCAAAATCACACTGGAAGATACAAACTATTTAGAAGCTCAAAACAAATCCGTTCTCGTTTTTCCTCATAATGGTACAAGTATCGAAATCCGCGAACTATTTTCCCGGTGCGAAGAAATTTTTACTTTGGAACAGGGATTTTTTCGCTGTCACCGCAGTTACATTATTAACTTAAATTTCGTAAATCAGTTTACCAAAAATAGCGTGACTATGACAGATGGTACCACACTGCCGATCTCACGCAACCGGTTCCTCGCATTTAAGGAATCTTATTTTACCTACATGTTTGAGTAAAAGGGCTTCGCCTGTAAATTAAGAAAACCGCTGTAAGCGATGCAATCGTCTCCGCAATCCAAAAGCAGTGCCAGACTGCTGCACCGCCAAATAGTTTTCCAAGCACAAATGCCGCCGGTATAATTACGACAACATAACGAAGCAGCGAAAGAATCAAAGATTCCACACCTCTCCCCAATGCCTCTAACATACCACTTATCGTAACCGAAACTGCCGATATCACAAAGCCCATACAGATAATGCGTACCGCCTGTGCGCCATCCAAAATCGTAAGCGAATTTTTTGTAAACAGTCCTATCAGATTTCCTGCAAATTCCAAACATATCAACATACCAACAAACATAATGGAAGCAATCATAATTAATGCAGTAATAAAAATTCTTTTGACACGCCCTCTCTCTCCCGCGCCATAATTATAACTGATAATTGGTCGGATTCCCTGCACAATACCATTTGCCGAGAGATAAATAAATGTCTGCAGTTTATAGTAAATGCCAAGCACCAGCACATACGATGCGGAATACACAGCAAGAATTCCATTAAGTGCCGTAATCATAAAGGAAGGAAGGGCAAGGTTTAATGTCGCCGGAATTCCTACTCCATACATCTGTGCCACCAATCGTTTTTGAAAGTTTTTTTTATGCCAGTGAAAATGCAGTGATACCGGGTACTTGATAAAAACAAACAAGTACACAATAAGTGGTATTACTTGTCCAATACCTGTTGCAATTGCAGCTCCCTCAATCCCCATTTTCGGGAATATTCCAATACCAAAAATCAACAGCGGGTCAAGTATGATATTGGCAACACACCCACACAGCATACTAATCATCGAAACTTTCATCCGTCCCTCTGCCTGAAAAATTTTCTCAAACGTTATCGCAATAACATTTGGAACTGCAAAAATAAATACAAGATTTGAATATTTCACACCATCCGCAAGAATCTTTTCATTTTCTGTAAACAGCGAAACAAATGCCGGTGCAAAAAGAAGCGTCGCAGCCATCAAAATCACGCCATGCAAAAGGCTGAGGATAAGCCCTGATGTCACAATATCATCCGCCCTCTGTTGCTCCTTCGCCCCCAGATAATACGCAGCAGCCGCATTCATTCCTACCCCGAAGCCAACCGCTATTGCCGTTTCCAATAATTGGAGTGGATATACTAAAGATAATGCCGTCATCGCCTGCTCACTAATCTGTGCCACAAAATAACTGTCAACAATGTTGTATAAAGAATTTACAAGCATGGACAACATCATTGGCAGTGACATTGACAATACTAACGGTAATATTTTCTTTTCTTTCATAAATGTTTGTTCCATCGGGAACTCCTTTCTTCGCAAGCGTCCTTTCCTTTGCAACAAAAAATCACACCATCGGCAGATGATGTGACGAAAAATAAACAAAACTGTTTAGAAAAATTCACATAGGTTTTAGGGGTTTATTGTACTATATATTTTAGGTGTTTGCAAGCAATGTTTTTTAAGTTTTTAATTTCCGTAATTTAGCCAATCCAATTTGCATTTCATGAGCGCTCCCGCTTAACAAACTGCGTAGGGGTATGGATATGCAAAAAACGCATATCTCATACCCACGCGTTTGTACTCGCTCAATACAAAATGGATTGGCTAAATTACTGGAATCTTAAAAAGATTAAATATCTTTACTTGGCACACCCGGAATGTTTATCTCCATTCCTGCCTCTAGTGCAGCTTCAAACCATGCTCTCTTTGCATCTATAGCATTAGCAATTGCTTTTTCTTTTGTATCTCCACAAGTAAGGCATCCCGAAAGTTCCGGAAACGAAACCACAAAGCCACCTTCCTCTGCATCCTCAACAATTTCCATTCGATAATTCATTTTCATGTAATCGCTTAGCGTTTTCACTATTCCTCTCCTCCCATTCTACAATCTGTTACGCTAATTTAAACTTTCAGCGTATTCATTATATATGGCGTTTTATATGGTGTCAACACTAATCAAGACACCTATAGCCTGCAATTTCCCTTAAAAAAGATAATACCAGGTCTTCCAATATAAAAAGCTTGATATTATCTGTACCTGTTTCATTTGCGCATAATTGTTTCTGAAAGTATACACATATAACTCTGAACGCTCTTTGTCGCTGCATAATTTTTCCATTATGGTAAAATGAACCCCCTTTCTATGGCTAGAGTATAATTAGTAAATTGGTATTTTTCAGTATTTTAGCATTCCAGTAATTCACGAGACACAAAATTTTTTCCTAAATTACGGAAACCGAAAACTAAAAAAAAATCAATCATACCTCGTTCCCAAATTATAATCCGTCTGAAATTTGGTCTGGCAGAATTTATCTCTTGTTGTGTTGACTGCGACCGCTGTGACAAGTCCGTCCGGTTTATTATCATTGATTAGCACACGCTCTCCCTGTCCTGCGCCAAAAATAATATGGTCATAGCGCACATGATTTTCTTTTAAAAACCGCAGGGTATGCTCTTTTTCCCACTCACCTCTGGCAGTCAGAAATATAATCATATCATCTTCCGAAATTCCATCTAAAAATTCTTTTGCTCCCGGCAAAAACTTATCGTGTCCTAAGATATACGGCCCGTCATGGACAACGATTGTGCCGTCCAAATCTAAAATCCATGTCTTTGGCATGGGCGATAAATTAACTTCTTTTGGCTCTAACATAATATTCCTCTCTACTTTTTCCTAAATAACATATAGAATTATATGATTCGCAGCCATATTTGTCAATTTTCACCCAAACAACATTTTTGCAGCCTGCTCCAACGCCCTCCGTTTTTCTGTGTCATCATACGATTTTTCCCTGTCATCAATTCCTTTCACCAAATCGAGGGCAAACAATCCATCCTCCACCCGCTCAACAAAAATCTTATGATTTTCATCTGTCTGTTCTGCCTGTGCAGGCTTTAGCAATACTCCATGACAATGGACCGCTGCCTCACCCATGCTGTGAATTACATTGCCGCACACCGGGCACACATAAAATAGGGAACGCATCATATTGGCAGATACATTGGTATTTTTGATTTCGTCGCCTGAAATCAATTCCGTAATTGATACGGAAAATGCCTCTGCAATCGGCTCCAAAAGTGTAATATCCGGATACCCTTTCCCTGTTTCCCACTTAGAAATGGTTTTGTCACTCACTAAAAGTTTGTCTGCCAGCTGGCACTGTGTCATATTCTTTCTTACCTCCATGCACTCATTATACAAAATCAATAAAAATAACACTACCTACGAAGCGTAGACTTTCGTTGATTTCATCCTATTCATCAATTTTCTCCGGGTCCCACCCAAATGCCTTGTAATACTTAATATCCAGCTGATTCTGTTTTACATAAGTTCTCAATGTTTTAACTACTTCATCCGCAAGCGAATCTTCGAGAACATCTGAAACAGCTTTTCCATCACTTCCATATAATTTCACCAAGTCTTTCTGTAATAATCCACCATCTCTTGGATGTACTACCTTTTTCACCTGATATCTGCCACCGTCTTTTTTCAAAAACATGACTGCCACCCCACCATCGGACTGCGCCTCATATAAAGTTTTTCCGGACAAGCTGAAGCCATACCAGTAGAATTGTCCAATTACTTTTACCGTATCTTTTTGTCTATTTGTTCCTGTGATTTTGACAATTGGAATTACCACATCACAGTTTCCAAATTCTACTTTTTGATAATTTTGACTACCCTGATAAACATATCCCTCATACAAAGATGGATTGTCATAAAAGGTTTCAACAATTGCCTTTTTTATCTCCGAACCGCCAAGTTCTTCATACCTTTTAAGGACCGTCGTCTTCTCTTTCTCCGTAGATGCTTGGATGCGTAGTTTTTCTTTTTTTGCCACACCTTGTTTTCCTTTTTTCTGATACAAATACATCTGGTAATCACCCTTAGTCTTGTCTTTTTCAAGCACTAACCACACAGCAGATGAAATCGTATTACCTTCTTTTGAAATTAATGCTTTTTCGCTCAGAAGTCCCTCTTTATCTTTATACAAAGAGATTCCCTCCGCATAAAAATTTAATGTATCGGCATACTTATCCTTATTCTGTTTCTGCCATTCTTTCTCTAAAAAAGCATCCGCTTTTTGCGTAGTGTCCGGCAAAAGAGACGACGTTTCTTTTTTACCATTCGTTGAAAGATTATAGTGATAGCTCTTTCCATATACTTTTTTATTTTGCAGATTATAAATCACCAGTTCGTCTCCCTGAATCAGAAACCTAGTCTGCAATGTATCGGCATTGAAGTGATTACTTTCGATTTCATCCAATTCAAGCTGAGCCACCACACGCTCACGTTGCCGGTCATAAATAACAAGACAAAAACTTCAGGCAAAAATAAGATTTTTCTCCTTACATCGAAGTATTTCTGGAGCATAAACGGATTCCAGCCTCACATGAAAATCGGTCATTTCTGTTACAATTTTCTGACTGCTCTCGTCTGTCTGCCACAAACCGGAAATTGCCTCAACAAGTCCGCCATGACTTACGCCATTAATAGTTCCGAAAAGAACTCCCATTATAAGGAATGCAGCCGCTGTTTTTCCAAGCCGTCTGACCCAAACACGGTTTTTGTGTACCCTTTTTTCTACTGTAGTATTTGAAATTATACTTTCTAAATTTCCCCACACTTCCTGTTTCGCCTGCTCCGGCAATTCCATACCGTCAAACATATTTTTTCCTATCTGTTTATTCATTACCATACACCCTTTCTGTCTGCCAATCTTGTTTTTAATTTGTTTCTTCCTGCCGCCAGCCGGGACTGGATGGTACTCTCTTTCCTTTTGAGCATAATCCCGATTTCCTTTACTGAATATTCTTCATAATAATATAAATAAAGAACCTCCCGGTATTTTTGTGGCAGTTTCAAAATCTCATCTAACACCGGATACTCCTGTTCTCTCTCATCCGACATGATTTCCCGGTTAATATCCAGTGCCACTCGTTTTTTATGCCAACTGCTTTTTAATACATCCAGACAATAATGTTTGGTCGTACTTATAAGCCATGCCTTTTCATGGGAAGCATTTTCAAAGACCGGTTGTTTTTCCCACATTTTCAGAAAAATATCTTGTAACCCATCTCTGGCATCGCTTTCATTTTTCAAATAAAGCATACAGATTCGATATACCATATCACAGTAGCACTCATATTTTTCATGAAAATAATCTTTTGTCCAATCCCTCACCATAAAACCTCCTTTCTCTTGGTCTTCACTATATAAACGAGTGAACTTGCAAAAATATCCTTTTTTCATAAATTTTTCTTGTTATTTTCTCCTATCTCTGCTATTATTTAATTAGAATTATTCGATAGGAGGTATCGTTATGGATATGGATTTAGGCATGGATATTGCCAGTTACTCCATGGCAAATGCTGCAAACAATCTCATGCAGTCAGTCGGTGTCTCGATGCTTTCAAAAACTTTAGACTCGCAGGAAATGCAGGGAGACGCATTGGCGAAAATGATGGAAATGTCAGTGAACCCAAATGTTGGTGCAAACATTGACTTACGCTTGTAAAAAGTGGCTGTATCAAGCAGCCACTTTTTGTTATGATTCATACAATCTTAAATTCTTTTCCACTAATTTTTCTCCTTCATAAACAAGACGAAGACTAAAAAACCGCGGTTCATCTTCCAAAAACAATTTTAGGAAAATGGCATCCCCCTCCCAGGTTGGAAGTGAGGGTACTTTTTCTTTTTCAACCCAGAACAAATCCCCCTCATCACATTCTATTACTTCTCCCTCAAATTTGTCTGCACTAAAAAGGCACATCAGTTCCGGCTCACACTGGTCACTGACAAAAGTTACAATTCCGCGAAACCGGTAAGAAGTAAGTAAAAGCCCTGTCTCCTCCTTTACTTCCCTTACCAAACATTCCTCCGGTCCTTCGCCTTCCTCGGCATGCCCTCCAACACCAATCCATTTGTCCTTATTAATATCTTTTTCCTTTTTTGTCCGATGAAGCATCAGATATTTCCCATCCTTTTCAATATAACAAAGTGTCGTCATTTTCATCGTTTGTCACCTCTTTTTAAATTCATCAATCTGCTGTTGAATCGTCGTGTAATCCCGCTCAAACAATTCATCACTAATTTGTTTATGCAGCAGGTCTTCCGGTACTTTTTCCATGATTTTTTTGCGGACAAAATCTTTGCTTTTCTGCTTGTATGCCGGCAAATGATTCACTTCTTGAATATGTGCCAGTTCCGGACGCCACAACAATTTTATTTTGTGAAGCATTTTCTGCTTGGGATTTTTTTCGGCTTTACGGAGTACATAAAAGTCGCATACACCATCCACTTCTTCCACCGTAATAATGCCCCACCACTCCGGTACATATTCCCCCACGTGATGAGCATGTTTCGAACCGGCAACGACATAATTTCGGTCAAAAAAACGGTCGTAATCTTTGACCTGACGTGAAAGTCTTGCGTAGGTGTCTGCATCACTTTTGATTTCAATTCCTACCAGTTCTTCTTCCAAAACCATTACAACATCCGCTCTGGATTTTCCCATCGTTTTTTCCTCTATAATCCGAGTTTTCCCATACTGTTCCTCCAAAAAGTCAAATAGCGGTTCCCTGATATCTTTATCTTTTAACATCGTATTCCTCCGCCTCCAAAAGTTCAAATTCATTTTTATAGAAAGAAAGGATTCCTTCTTCCCGCATAAGTCCCAGTTCTTTTGACAGCGCACTCCTGTCTAAATTCAGGTAATCCGCCATCTGCTGCCTATTAAACGGAATCTTGAATTTCGGGCAGCCGCTTCTCACCCTCTGCATTGAAAGATAGGTGTACACACGATCCCTGATTTTTTTCGGAGTTGTACAGAAAATACGATTTGACAACACTAGATTTTTCTTGCTGAGCATACGAATTATGTTAGCCTGCATTTTACCGTACCACGAATATCCTGCATTTTTTTCATGCATAAGCTGTTTCATAGGTAGAAACAGAATTACCGTCTCGCTCGTCGCTACCGCATCTACCGCCATTGCTTCGCCACAGAGCGCATACGTCTCCGCAAATACATCCCCGGCTTCCGCATTTCCTAGCAGACTTACATTACCGGAAGCATCCACACTTTCTATATTTACGTTTCCTTTTATGACAATTCCCATTTCTTCTGTGATGTCGCCCTGATGAAAAATAATCGTATTTTTTTTGAATTTCTTTTCGCGCAGACACAAAAGACGTACCATCTCATCCCATTCTGCGTCCGTTATTTCCATAAAAATCGGTATTTGTGGTTTTTGCATTTTCGCTCCTCAATTTCAAAAATATATTTTTCGTTGTTATAACAACATAATTTTAGCACAGCCTTTTCTATAATACAACCAGAAACAACAATTACCCGAAAGGAAGGATAAACTATGATACGAAGAATTATTCAGATTGATGAAGATAAATGTAACGGATGCGGTGCCTGTGCCAATGCCTGCCACGAAGGTGCCATCGGTATGGTAAACGGAAAAGCAAAATTGCTGCGCGACGACTACTGCGACGGACTTGGCGACTGTCTGCCAACCTGCCCGACCGGTGCCATTACTTTTGTGGAACGGGAAGCTGCTGCTTACGACGAAGAAGCTGTGAAAGAAAACATGAAAAAGAAAGCAAAAGAGAAAAAATCTCCAGCATTCAGTGGATGTCCCGGACAGAGAATGCGCCAGTTTGACCGCCGCAATTCAGCACCTGCTGTATCCGCAGACAATTCTCTTACGTCCGAATTAAGACAATGGCCGGTTCAGATTAAACTCGTACCGACAAAGGCTCCTTACTTTGATGGTGCCAAACTTTTGATTGCTGCGGACTGCACCGCCTATGCGTATGCTAATTTCCATCATGATTTTATCAAAGGAAAAATCACCGTTGTCGGCTGTCCAAAACTGGATGACATTGATTATTCAGAAAAACTAACCGAAATCATCCAGAACAATGACATCCAGAGTGTAACTGTTGTCCGCATGGAAGTCCCGTGCTGTGGCGGACTTGAGCATGCGGCAAAGACAGCACTGCAAAACAGTGGAAAATTTATCCCATGGCAGGTTGTCACAATTTCTACGGATGGACAGATTTTAGATTAATTACAACACACAATACATGATGTGTATGTCTTCATAATCCCCGCTGCGGTTTTCAAAGCCGCCGGGGATTATTCCTCCATTTTCTTCTGATATTCTTCGCCCCATGTCCACATAGCGTCTAAAATCGGTTTCAAACTGTATCCCACGTCCGTCAGTGAATATTCAACCTTTGGCGGCACCTCGGCATATACTTTTCGATTCACAAGTCCGCTCTGCTCCATCTGTCGAAGCTGCGCTGTCAACACTTTCTGTGAGACATGTCCGATTGATTTCTTTAACTCTCCAAACCGTTTTGTGCCCGGAAGTAAGTCTCTTAAAATTAACACTTTCCATTTATCACTGATTAAAGTAAGCGTCGTTTCCACCGGACAGGCAGGAAGTTTTTCTGCTGTTGATATATTTTCCATAGCAAAACCCTCCTTTTTTCGCAATTGTTTCCTTTTGGTAACTACAGCACAAAATAGTGCTTACTTTACGAATAGTCCCTATGGCGATATTATAATAGCATCAACAGGAAAACACAATATTTTTCCAAAAAAATTTTTAGGAGGTTTTATTATGAACAAAGTAATTGAATTTTTAAAAGAGAATCCGGTACAGTATCTCGCTACCGTAGGCCGCGATGGGAAAGCAAAGTGCCGCCCGTTTATGTTTGCCGGAGAAATGGACGGAAAACTGTGGTTCTGCACAAATAACACAAAAGATGTCTATCTCGATATGCAGAGCAATCCGATTGTCAAAGGACAGTATGAGACTGCGGACAATCCAATTTTTGAGGTATTTTACCTGGATGAGCCGCATGGTGTAATTGCTGATTTCTCCGGGAATCCACCGTATACATTTTAAAAAGTAATCCATTTTGCCACCAGAAAGGAGAACATATATGACAATGACAAAAAAAGAACGGCTTATTTTTCTCATCCAGACATTACTAAAAGAAAGTCCGGAATACCAAAATACCCCCATTCCAAAAAATCTAGCGGAACAGCGTATGCTTTTGCGCGCTCTGATGAATGTCCGGGCACCAAAGCCAATCGATGAGAATTTTATACAGGTGCAAAATGAATATCTACAGGAAGTAATTGAGGAAAAGGGAGTAACTGACCTTCACGATTTAACACCAGTCAAAGACAATTTGTATGTGTGGCGGGGAGATATTACAACACTTCGTTGTGATGCGATTGTAAATGCTGCCAACTCCCAGATGACCGGATGCTATATTCCGGGGCACGCCTGCATCGATAACTGTATTCACACTTACGCCGGTGTGCAGCTGCGCTATAACTGCTTTCAAAAAATGCAAAAACAAGGTTTTGAAGAACCAACCGGCCAAGCAAAGATAACACCTGCTTATAATCTGCCCTGCCGCTATGTTCTCCACACTGTCGGGCCGATTATAAATGGACATCTGACTAAAAAGGACCGCGACCTATTAGCAGGCTGTTACACGTCGTGCTTACAGCTCGCCACAGATTACCATTTAGAAAGTGTTGCTTTCTGCTGCATTTCCACGGGCGTTTTTCATTTTCCAAATGAAAAGGCTGCCGAAATTGCAATCGCATCTACAACAGACTTTTTAAAGCAAAATGACACAACAGTAAAGAAGGTGGTATTTAATGTTTTCAAAGAAAATGACAAAGAAATCTACGAACGCCTGCTCGGCTCAAATTAACCGGTTAAAAGAAAAAATGGAAAAGGCAGATGCCGTTATCATCGGGGCTGGTGCAGGTCTATCGACCTCTGCCGGATTCACCTATTCCGGAGAACGGTTTAACAGGTATTTTTCAGACTTTATTGCTAAATATGGCTTTTCCGATATGTACTCCGGCGGCTTTTATCCGTTTGAAACCTTGAATGAACACTGGGCATATTGGAGCCGCTATATTTATATCAACCGCTATCAAGATGCACCCAGACCGGTTTATGAAAATCTGCTGAAACTGGTAAAAGATAAGGATTATTTTGTTCTTACTACTAATGTAGACCACTGTTTTCAAAAGGCTGGATTTGATAAAAAACGCCTTTTTTACACTCAAGGTGATTATGGACTCTTTCAGTGTTCCAAACCATGCTGCAGCAAAACTTTTGATAATGAAGTTCAAATCCATCAAATGATGAAAGAACAGGAAAGCATGCGGATTCCTGACTATCTAATCCCCCGCTGTCCACACTGCGGTGCTCCTCTGTCAATGAATCTAAGAGCTGATTCTACTTTCGTAGAAGACAAGGGATGGCACGCAGCCGCCAGCCGCTATGATGACTTTTTACGCCGGCACAAAAACTTAAACGTCCTATTTTGGGAACTTGGTACCGGATATAACACACCCGTCATCATTAAATATCCATTCTGGCAGATGACTGCTGCCTGGCCGGATGCTTTTTATGCTTGTATCAATCTTGGACAGACAGAAGTTCCATTGGAAATCCAGAACAAGTCCATAGGCATTTCAAAAGATGCCGGAGAAGTGTTAGAAAATTTGCTTACGGGTGTCTGATACAATCTAAAAAACACCCGAAACAAAAATTTCAATACCGATTGCAATCAGAATCGCACCACCAAGAATTGTTGCTTTATTGGAAAATTTCGTTCCGCATTTTTTACCAAGAATTAAGCCGGTAAAGCTGATTACAAAGGTCACCGCCGCAATAATCAAAGAGCACGCCAGTGCCATAATAAAATCGTACTCCGCAATCGTAAACCCAACAGACAATGCATCAATTGAGGTTGCAATTCCCTGTACCAAGAGAGCGAGTGCACCAACTTTCGCTTTTTCCGCTTCTTCGGCTCCATCCTGAATACCTTCCTTCACCATTTTCCCTCCGATAAAAAGAAGCAGTATCAGTGCAATCCATGGAATAAATTTCTCAAACATTTTAAAATATTCAATAATGGTATGAACACATACCCATCCGGTCATTGGCATTAATGCCTGAAAAAAACCAAAGGTTCCTGCAATGGCACACATTTTTTTCTTGTGCATCCAAGACTCATTCAATCCATTTGCCAAAGAAACTGAAAATGCGTCCATCGCCAGTCCTACACCAAGCAATATACTGTTGAATACAAAAAATAAACTCCATTCCATTTCACAATCCTCCATCTGTTTTCCATTCCGCAATTCCCCGTCTTTTGCATAAAAAAACGGGTACAGCAGACATCACTATACCCGGTTGAATTTCTAAAATAGATAGACTTCACGTATAGGAATCCGCTATACATGAGTCTCGCAATTTAAAACAAGCCAGACCATTCGGTCAGTATGTTGACTTGATACGTGTCGTACACGCTCGCTACTCCCTCATGGAAATTAATTGATAACAGAATATCATTAAAGTGGAAGGTTGTCAACTTTTGATTTTTTTGGTTTCCGTAATTTGGCAGAAACGCTTTGCGTCTCGTAGGCGCTCTCGCTAATTGAGTGCGTAACGGTATGGGTGCTGAAACTACCAGCGCCGCATACCGACGTACTCAAAACCCACGAGTCACAAAGTGTTTCTGCTAAATTACTGGAGCCCAAAGAAATCAAAACACATACTTTTTCTGCAACGCCACCGGTGTTCCAATCTTTAATTCTTTTGCCGTCATATTCCGGTTGATTCGAATATCTTTCTTCTTAAGAATAAACGGAAGTTTCTTTTCCTTATCAGCATATAGGAAAGAATTACGCTGACTACCTGTGCGGCAACCGTCCTTTGTAAAAATTTGCAACATTCTATCCTTTTCACTCGTTATATATATGAAAAAATGATAAAATGATATGATTGATTGGAGGAATGTATCATGAAAAAAACAATTTGTTAGAGACTATAACCAGATATGTTATTTAGTCTCTAACAATTTTTTTATTTTATCACGGGAAAATCCCCTTAATTTCTTCCGCATAAATTAATTTTTTCAGAGCTACCACATAAGCCGCCATTCGATAGGTGCAGCCATACTTCTCTTTTGCTTCCGTAATCTCTGCAAACGATTTAGACATCAGATTTTCCAACATTTCATTGACGCGGTCACGCTCCCAGGTAAGTTCCTGAATATTCTGTACCCACTCAAAATAGGAAACAATAACACCGCCGCCATTTGCAAAAATATCAGGAATTACCGGTATGCCGCGCTTTTCCAAAATTGCATCTGCCTCTTTGGACGTTGGACCATTGGCTGCCTCCACAATATAAGAGCACTGCAATTTATCCGCATTTTCTTCGGTAATCTGATTTTCCAAAGCTGCCGGAACTAACACATCACACGGTGTTGTTAATACTTCCGAATTGGAAATATGAGTAATTCCTTCTGCGTCGTAATCTTTCAAAAGAGCCCCAGACGTTTCCAGATACTCAGCAATCGTATCAACATCCAAACCATCCTCTTTGTATAAACCGCCGGACACATCACTGATTGCCACAACTTTGCTTCCCCTGTGCCGGAAAATTTTTGCGGCATTGCTTCCTACATTTCCCATACCCTGAATCACTACTTTTATGTCATCCAATTTCTTTCCCTCTTTGGCAAGAAGCAATTTGGTACTTATCACAACACCACGTCCGGTTGCCGAATTTCTTCCACGTGAACCGCCAAGTTCAATTGGCTTTCCGGTGACAACGCCCGGACACGGCTTTCCCTGCAGCTGACTGTAAGTATCCAAAACCCAAGCCATTGTCTGAGCATTTGTATTTACATCCGGTGCCGGAATATCCGAATCCGCACCGATAATTGGTGCAATCGCAAAGGTATAACGTCTTGTAAGCGCCCGCAGTTCCCGCTTGGATAATTTATGCGGGTCAACTTTAATACCGCCCTTTGCGCCACCGTATGGAATATTCGCAATTGCACATTTTAATGACATCCACGTAGCCAGTGCGCGAACTTCATTTAATGTAATATCCTGATGATATCGAATACCACCTTTGAATGGTCCGCGGATATTCGAGTGCTGAACACGATATCCTTCAAACACATGAACCGAACCATCATCCATTTCAACCGGCAGATAAACTTTTGTCTCACGCTGAGGACATTTGATAATTTCCATATAAGGACTATCAATCCCTGCCATTTTTGCTGCATCACTCATCACATTTCTTACATTCTCATATGGGTCATAACTATGTGCCATAATAGCCTCTCTTTCTGCTTTCGCAACTTCCCATTTCCTGCTCCCTGCCGGATGCGCATCGGCTTTACGTCTAATACCTTATTCCTCATTTTTTCGAAAGTCAAGACTTTCTGTTTTTTAAAATTTATTTAACAAAATTAACTATTCGCACTTAATCAAACAAACCATTTTGTATTTTCGCAAAATAAAATTAAGTGTGTTCTTGACTCGCTCTTGTAAAAGGAGTATGCTGAGTTCATAACAATTCAGATTGGAGTAGCACAATGAAAAAGAACAAACTTGACCATGTGGACTGTGAAATTTTGAATTTACTCAGTAAAAACGGACGAATGAGTGTAAAGGATTTGGCAAATGAAGTTTTCCTCTCTTCTCCTGCTGCCTCGGCAAGAGTGGAGCGGCTTGAAAAAGAAGGTTATATTACCGGTTATCACGCCACATTAAATTCCGAACTTCTCGGCTTTCACATCCGGGCTTTTATAAACCTTGAGGTTGAGCCAAATCAGAAAGCGGAATTTTATCCTTATATCCGTTCCTGTCTTAATGTGATCGAGTGCAATTGCGTGACCGGCGATTATTCGATGCTTTTAGAAGTTCTTTTTCACAGCACAACCGATTTGGATACTTTTATTGGTGAATTGCAAAAATATGGACGCACCAAAACATTGATTGTATTTTCAACTTCCGTAGACCACAGAGAAGTAACGATTCCGAATATACCAAAGGAGAAGTCAGATGAGTAATTTTATGACGAAAAATTTTTATAAACAGCGGGAATACTTTGAAAAATCGGCAGCTGTTCGCGACAAAAAATTTTCTTTCCCGGATGGCGTAGTCGAGAGCCGTGATATTCCCTATATCGCTGACGGTCAGAAAGAACATCTCATGGATGTGTACCGCCCACAGGGAAAAGAAAATGAAACACTTCCTGTCATCATCAACATCCACGGCGGCGGTCTGTTAATCGGCAATAAAGAATTCAACCGCTATTTTTGTGCCAGATTATGTCTTTTAGGCTATGTTGTATTCAGCGTTGAATATCGTCTTGTCCCGGACTGCAGCGTTTACGACCAGTTTTCAGATGTCTCAACCGCCATGACATTTATCCGTGACAATTTATCCTCCTATGGGGGAAATCCGGATAAAATCTATGGGGTTGCCGACAGCGGCGGTGCTTATCTTTTAACAAATGTAGCTGCAATGACAAAGAACAAGAAATTTGCCAAAGCTGCCCACACAAAGGCACCTGATTTTTCCCCGAATGCCCTTGGACTTATCAGTGGTATGTTTTACACAACCCGCTTTGACAAAATCGGTCTTTTCCTTCCTTCTTATTTGTATGGAAAGGGCTACAAAAAGAAAGCAATTGCACCATATGTAAACATTGAAAATCCGGAAATTGTTTCGGCACTTCCTCCATGCTTTTTAGTTACCAGCCACAGCGATAACTTAGAGCATTATACCGTAAAATTTGAAAAGGCATTGAAAGCAAACCGGGTATCACACAAGCTGCTCCGGTTTGGGAAAATAAAAAACTCACGCACGCCTTTAGTGTATTCGAGCCATTCTATGAAGAAAGCACAAAAACACTAAAATCCATGCATGAGTATTTCCAGTCTTTTTAGAAGGTCCGGACTTTTATAATCCTAAATCCTCATAATCCTCCGGTAAAAACCGATGGTAAATAATATGACAGCCTTCGTCTTTGAAACAATAGAGATATTTATCTTTGGAATCCACAAAATGAATCATGTAGTCAAATTCTCCATGATTCATTTTTTCTATTTCATAAGCATCTTTCTGTTTTGCAAACAATGCCTCTACTTCTTCCATGACCGTGCCATGCTTTGCCAAAAGCGCTACCAGGTCAAATATAAATTGGTTCTGTCCACCGTTTTCGTGAACATACTCAGTTGCACGCTCGGATAAAAAGAAGCAAAAGCGCTCTCCTTTGTGTGTTATTTCTACTTTACCGAATTTATCATAAGCAAAGGATTTAAACTTTGAAAGTTTTTCCTGCATCTCATCAGCGGAAACGTCTCCTCCAAAAAAATGATTTAACGAACTCAAAGGATAATACAAACGGATTGGCTCTTTCATGTAACCAAGTTTCGCCTGCTCCTCTGCCACAATGTCACATAAATTATCCATTAATTTCTGATATGCCTCATTCTGCATGCTAATAATCTCCTTTGATGTACTATTTTTACTCTACATCGGGCATTATATAACGAGGGGAAATAAAAAGCAAGTAGAGGGTTGCCAGTTAGGGTTTTATTCTTTATGATTATAAGTATCAATATAAATGGAGGGATTAGATGAATTACTATAAACGTGCGTTGGAATTAAAAGAGGAAACAATTGCGAACCGCCGCTATCTGCATGAACATGCAGAGACAGGGCTGCATCTTGAAAATACGGTGGAGTTTGTGATGAAGCGGCTTACGGAATATGGTCTTAACCCGGAAAGATGCGGGGAAGGCGTGACGGCTTTGCTTGGACAAGGTGAGCCGGTTCTTCTGCTTCGTGCAGATATGGATGCGCTTCCTCTGACAGAAGAAAGCGGAGAAAGTTTTTCATGTAAAACGGGAAAAATGCACGCCTGCGGACATGATTTTCACGCTGCCATGCTCCTTAGTGCGGCTAAGATGCTAAAGGAAAATGAATCTCATTTATGCGGACGCGTGAAGTTTATGTTCCAGCCGGCAGAGGAAACTTTTGAAGGGGCTGACAACATGATCGAACACGGCATTTTAGAAAATCCAAAGCCGGATGCCGCGCTTGCTTTCCATGTAACGACCGGCAGAAGTCCGGTTGGCACTTTTATGTACAATAGCAAAAATACCATGATGAACTCGGTGGATGGCTTTCAAATTACCATCCACGGAAAAGGTTCCCACGGTGCCTGCCCGCATCAGGGCATTGACCCGATTAACATTGGTGTCCACATTTATCTTGCCCTGCAGGAACTAATTGCCAGAGAAAGTAATCCTGCCGATTCCTGTGTTCTAACAATCGGCCGGTTTTGTGCCGGTGAAGTTGCCAATATTATTCCGGAAACAGCCATTTTACAAGGAACACTGCGCACCAATAACGAAGCCGCAAGGGAAATCCTTGTAAAACGAATCCGCGAAGTCAGTGAACGAACCGCTGCGGTATATAACGGAAGTATTGAATATACTGTGCTTTCCGCCGTCCCACCGCTTATATGCAATCCGGATTTGACAGAAGAATTTGTTTCTACCATGAAAACACTTGCCAATCCAACACTAAATGGTTATCCGGATATTAACGCACCCGCTTCGGAAGATTTTGCCTCGATTGCAAACAAAATTCCAAGTACGTATATGTATTTGTCTGCCGGCTTTGAGGATGAGCGCGGCGATTACCCGGTGCACCATCCAAAGGCTCTGTTTAATGAGGACGTGTGCCCAATTGGGGCTGCCTGCTACGCACAGTGTGCGGAAACATTTCTAAAAAACCGAGGGAAGATTTAATCCCTCGGTTTTCTTATCAGAACGGAAATTCAAAACAATGCCAGAAACGAAGAACTAATTTTTTAATGCAGGAAGATTCCTGCCACATCGTATTCTGAATTTCATTTCCATATTCTCTTAATTGTGATAACTCTTTCTCCGTTATTTCACCGTTCTCATCAAACCAAAAACGTTCCATGCCCTCTCGTATCTCCCGTGGCAAATCCTCTTCGGAAAGTTTTAAATAGGCAAATAACGTGGTCAAATATGAAATTATAAATCGGTAATCCGCTGCCGTATCTGCCTGCATAAGTGTTTTTCTACGCTTGTAGACTATAGTCTTTCTGCGAATTGCAAGCACTCCTGCGAAAAGAAAACTTACAGCAAAAATGCAAATTACGATCCATAAAATGATTTGCTGCCACGATAAGTATTTGTTCGGTGCCTCATTTTGTTTTGGTTTTTCTTTCTTTTTCGTAACCTTCTGCGAAATTGAGGTCTGTTGTTTTTCTATTTTCTTCTGCTGTTTTGCTTTCACCGTAATCTTATCATAATGTCCCGGTGTCACATCCACGGGAAGCCACCCCACACCATCACAGTAAATTTCCACCCATGCATGCGCATTTTGCCCGGTCACGTCCGCACGGTAATTTCCATTAGCATCTTTTTCATCGGAAGTAACTGCCTCATATCCCTCCACATATCTCGCCGGGATATTCGCCGCACGAAATGCAAGCGTACCAAGAGATGCATACTGCAGGGCATCCCAGTCACCTTTCTCTTTTCCCGCATTTTTTAAAGAGCTTCTAATTTTTTCAATAAACGAAACCAAATTATCTTTCTTTTGAGGAACATACGGTGCAACCTCTTCTTTAGCCTTTTTTGAAAGGGCAAGATAACGTTTTTTTACAAACTTTCGATAATCCATTTCCATATCCGCATAGGCGCGCACCTTTTCGTCTGTAATCGTCTGTTTCTGCCAGTCAACTCCCGCCGTTTTCAAAAGAGAATCTTCATCTATCATGCAAATTTTGTATGTATTTTTTTCATCTTCACGATTGCTCCAAAATTTTTTTTGCAAATTCAAATCCCGGTAAAGGGTATTCAAGCACTGAATACTCGAAAAATCCACACCGTAAGGCAAATACTGATACCTCTCATAAGCCCCTGTATTTTCAACTACAATCGTTCCTTCTTTCTCCTCTTTTTCCAATCCGTTTTGCTGGCGTCCTGCCGCCTCACAGTAACTGTACAACTGAGCAAGTGGATGAAATCCATCCGCCCGGTACCGATTAAATATTCCCTCGTATTTTTCCCCGTATTCTTTTCCTTCCAGTGGTTCCCACCGGTTTCCATGATATTCACTTCCTACATATCCCTTCAAATAATACTTGCCCTTTTCGCTTGCAAAGACAGTCAGACGTTTTTCCTCGCTCGAGGCAATTCCCTCTTTAATTTTTCCCTCCGGCAAATCTTTTTCCCCATATCGTATCGCATTCGCTTCCTCTGTTATATTTTCCTTCAAATCTGCTATGATTTCATTTTTGTGATAAAGCTGCCGGTTCCATGTAAAACAGATAAAAACAGCCACTATAACAACCATTCCGCAAAATGCTGCCAAATAATTTTTTTCTTCATCTACTTTCGCATGCGAGTGGGCATATATCCCCGCTAATGACAAAAAAGCCATTGCACCAACACACCATGCAGACGGCATTTCAAAAAACACAGCCAAAGAAACAAGTGCTGCCCAGAAAACAAGGACAGGAACCCAGTGTTTTCCTTTGATTGCAATTGTCAAATATCCGGATAAAAACCATCCCGTAAGACAAAAGAATATCACCATCGCAAGTTCTCTGTTCGCATAATTCGGTACAACAAAGTAAGAAACCGATTCCCCTGTCACAGCATTAAATCCGGCAATCACCTGATTCACAAAGTCCAGTGCGCCGGAAATCCATATCGTGCGAAATGCAAAAAGCAAAAGAATTCCCAACACAAAATAAACCAACACAATTTTTATACTTTTTGTGGAAAATATAAAGGCACTACAAATAATGGACACAAACATCGAAACAAACCACCATTTTGTATCCACAAACATTTGCTGCACACAAAAAAGAATGCCCGCCACGGTAAATATCGATAAAATCAGGGCAAAAAAACTTTTTTTCTGTTTTTTCTCTTCTACCAGTCGAAATCCTTGATTCTCCACTTTCTTTCCTCTTCCCAATTAAGATGCCGAAACCATAATCTGTCTGACATTGGCATTTTCCATGCACCAGTCCGTTATTTCGTCATCCGTAATCAAAATTATATGTGAATATTTATGCAATACATTGTGATGCATCAGATAATCATCCACAAACGACTGCATAAAACTTATATTTCCATCTAAAATTGTTCTCTCATATCGTTCTCTTGTGCAACTCTCTTCTACACTAAATGTCATATGAGACAACCCTTTTTTTTCAAAAACTACACTATCAAAAAATTGATCATTTTCCAATAAATTCTTTGACACCTGACTAATCATTTTCACTAACGAATCCCGATACCAAGGCTTATCTATATTTCTATCCGATAGTGCAAACAAAACTATTGTTTCCTGATTTGCCGGCGTATCCAATTCGCGGACAATCTTATGCCCCATTTTTTTCGATAATTTCCAATGAATCGTCTTAATGCTGTCACCCTTTTGATAGTCTCTTAAATCGAGTATTTCTGTGATATCATTACCTTTCCTGCGCAGATAACGATTTTCCATATTCTGCGCTGCCGGTGTCATTTCTTCGAAAAGATATTCACTTTCATCCGCCCCATCCGGATACACATAATAAACCAACACTTCGCGATTTTTTACGAGGCACCCAAAGATACCAAAAAAATCTCGAACAATAAATTCGTCTGTTTCCACTTCAATTCTTCCACAATAGAAGCTTTCAACAGCAAATTCCACCTTTTTTTCCTGCTTCGGTGCTACTGATAACTCCTGATTAAAACAAAAGGAAGAATCTGTCAGGCAGTTTGCAATCGTTCCTTTCATTGACACCCGGAAGCAGGGAATAATTCCTGTATTTTTTACACAAATCAATATCGTGCTTACCTGATTCAAATCTTGCTTCACCTGCAAATGCATTGTCAAATGTCTCGCTGCATACCAATTAAGCAAAAAAGACAAAACGGCAAACAACAAAAGTCCAAAGAACAGATAAAATGTCACGGCCACATTAGTCCATAAATAGAGAAAACCCATTAAGACAAGAATTGCCATGTACCCGATTTTTGCTCTCATAATCTCTTCCTTTCCTTGTTGTCTACCATTTATGTTTTTTGCTATTTTCTCAGCAGTTTCGGCTTTTCAGTCTGCTGTGCAATTTCTTCCAAAATCTCATATGCTGTTACATTTTCCCTGCGTGCCTTTGTATTTAAAATTAAACGGTGTGCACATACATCCGGAAAAATCGCAAGGACATCATCCGGTACAACATACGTTCTTCCCTCACACAATGCAAATGATTTTGCCATCTCTGCAAGTGCCCCAACGCCACGCGGGCTAATGCCAAGTTCCACATGTTCATGTTCTCTCGTTTTCTCACATAAGCAGATGATATACCGAAGGATTTCATCCTTTACCTGCATATTTTTTACATAAGATTTAGCCTGTTTTACATCTTCAATCGTCATAACCGGCTGCACCTTTTCTATTAAATCTCTGTCAGACACATTTTTTAAAATAGCTAACTGACTCTCAGCATCCGGATATCCCATAGACAAACAAATCATAAATCGGTCTAACTGCGAATCAGGCAGTGTCTGTGTTCCGCCGCTGGTAACCGGATTCTGCGTTGCCATAACAACAAATGGCTCAAGGAGCTGGTGTGTCACACCATCCACTGTGACACACCCCTCTGCCATTGCCTCTAACAATGCAGACTGTGTTTTTGACGAAGTACGGTTAATCTCATCTCCCAATAGAAGATTGCAATTCACCGCTGCTCCCTCAACATATTCAAAGGCATTTGTCTGCTCATTATAAATTGACATTCCTACAATATCACTCGGCATCGTATCCGGTGTAAACTGAATTCGTTTGTTTGCAAATCCAAGTGCTTTGGAAAATGCTTTCGCAAGCGTTGTTTTTCCAAGCCCCGGAACATCTTCCAACAACACATGACCGGAAGCTAAAATCGCCATTATCACCTTTCGAATGACCTCATCTTTTCCCTTGATAACAGTCGAAACTTCCTTTTGAAGAATATCAATTTTTTCTTGAATTTCCTTTGCGTCCATATTTACCCCTTATTCTAATTCAACGTCTCCATCTTCATTGCCATCTTCTCCATCGTCTCCATCTTCATTGCCGTCTTCGCCATCGTCGGAATCATCGGGAACAATATAAATTATACTCTCATCCACTCCGGTAATTCCGGTCTTCTGGCTCTCTGTACAACTAACCTGTTTCAAGTTTGTATTCGCTGATAAATCCAACGCAGAAATTCCTGTGCCGGCAATATTTAATGTTTCCAGCCCTAACTGTTTCTCAAGATTCACAATCTGCGTAACCGCACTGTCTGAAACGGAAAGATTTGCAACGATGTCATTTTCCGGCAAAGTAAGTACATTTACATTAACCATTGACATATCAATGTCTTTCAATTTAGCATTTGACTTCAAATCAATATCAATATTTGGTAAATCTTCATTATCTGTTGTAGCATCAGGATCACCAAAACCTGTATTCATTGCATTTAACACCTGCAAATCCGGACAGATTGAAAAATCAAGCTCCGGCACATAAGAATCCGATACATCCAATGACTCTAACTTTGTTAATACTGCAAAATTAATTGTTTCAATTCCTAAACTTTCACTGCAATCAAGTGTTTTGATTGCATTTGTCTCAGGAATATGCAAATCCGTAATTTCGTTGCAGTTAATATTCAATGATGAAAGTTTTACCGCTCCATCCAATGTGATTTCGGATAAATTACATCCGGAAGCATCAATTGCCTCGAGGTTTGACAAATTTGAAACATCCAAAGTTTCAATCGGACAATATGAGCAATTCAAGGTTTTCAGACCGGTACATGCCGAGATGTCAAATTCCATCGTATCATCTGCCGAAGTACCACCATCTTCCGGCTGCTCAGAACAGTTTAAGGATTCCAGTTTTGTAAAACCTGCTAAGTTCAAATTAATAAAATCATAATTCGTACCGTTTAATGAACAATCCAAATTAATAAGTCCGATACTTCCTGTCAAAATTAAGTTGTCATCTTTTAACATATTGCGGCTGCAATTCAAACTCTTTAATGAAGGCAAATCAGAAACATTCAAGCTGCTCATAAGATTGTTACTGCAGTCCACATCCTGCAGTTTATCACAGCCGGACACATCAAGTTCTGTTATTTTGTTATTTGAACAATAAAGGCGTTCCAGATTCTTGCTGTCGTTTAAGCGTATCGTATTCGAAATCTGATTATTATGGCAGTCAAGCTCCTGTAAATTTTTATTTGTGTCCAAAACTAACTTATCAATCTTATTTCCGTAACATTTTAATTCCTTCAAATTTGCCAAATCTCCGACATAAAAGGTCCCGGAAATATTATTGTTATTGATATCCAGAATTTCGAGTGCTGTAAACTCATTAAAGTCCGCCATTTCCGCACCGATAATTTCCTTTTCGCCCCAGTAGATTTCCGTCAGACGTCCTTCTTTATTCCAATGATAAACGGATTCGTCATCTAAATTAGCCGAAATATCGGCGCCCTTTTGATTCAAAGTCTGAATCAATGCCTGTAATTTTTTCACATCCTGTTCATTTTTCTTTGGCACATCCGGATCAGCCGCCGGTGTAGCTGTCGGATTCGCAGGATTATCCTTTGATGGGTTGTCTTTCGAAGGATTGTTTGTTGGCTGTGTAGCTGCATTATTTTGTCCGTTCGAAGGATTTTTCGTGGCATTTTTTGTATCTGCCGGCTTATTTGTTGTTTTAGTGCCTGCTGATGTACCATTTTTAACTGTTTTTGCTTTTACAACAACCTTGCATACATACTTCTTTTTACCAACCTTTGCCTGTACTTTTGCTGATCCTGCTTTTTTTGCGGCGACAACAACACTTGCTTTCTTTTTCTTTTGCAATTTAATTTTATCCTTGCCCGATTTAATCGACCATTTCGCTTTTTTCTTTGCATTTTTAATCTTTAGTGTCTTCTTTTTTCCTACGGTAAGTGACAATTTTTTTACATTAAACTTCACTTTTTTTGCTGCTGCAGCCGGCTCCGCCGGTGAAAGCAGACTAACCGCCATTGCTGCCGTCAATGCAGTAACAAATAACTGATTTCTTTTTCTCTTCATTTTTACAAATCCATCCTCTCTTTCTTTCTATCAAAAATACGTGTGCTAATTAGACAACACATATATTTTGGTCATTCGAATTCCATAAAAGAATCGCTCTTTTACAAGATACGGTGTGGCTTTTTTGGCATAAACACCGCTTGCATCTGCCTCTTCCATCTCCACTGAATTGAGAACATATTTTTTACTATTATACATCGTATCTTTATCCTGCAAATCATCTTTTCGAAAAGCATTTAAACTTACTCTCTCATCTGAGTAATAATCATAATTTCCCGCATACGAATAACTTCCTGCCAAATCAGTAAGCGACTCATCACGATAATAATAGCAGCGAATCCTCATACTTCTCATATGAAATGTACAGGTTCCGGTAGCAGTAAATGTTTTGTCAATTACTTTATCTTTATATGTAATTGTGAAAGTCTGCTGCTTGTCAAATAATTTTTCATTATATCCGGTAATTTCATATTTGGTAATTTCCTGTTTGGTTCCATCTGCCATCAAAACCTGAACGGTAAGTGCTCCATCCGAAAAATCTTCTTCTGTATAACACTCATCTTTTGTCGGCCATGAATAGGTCAGCGATTTCGTATAATTGTTAATTATATAAGAAATCCGGCACTCTGCTCCACCGCTTGAAATTGTCATGTTATGCTTTCCAACAGAGTTATTGTTCAACCCGCGAACCACATAAGCTCCTTTAGCCAGCCGGCTCGTTTTCCCGGACTCATATTTAGCAGTCACCTTCATACCATCCATGGAAATATCCTTACCATAAAGAAGATTATCCTTTTCACTCCACTCGCAGGAAAGGGAAATAATGCGGTCTGTCTCCTCAGGCTTGTCCGTATTTTTCGGATTATCATCCGGCTCTGTGGAAGGTTTCGGCGTTTGTGTCGCCTTGGCATCATCTACCGTTTCTTCCGGCTGCTGTCCTCCATCACCTTCTGTCACCTGTTGATCCGGCAAATCCGGTACACCACTTCCGCCGTCTTTTCCCCCGGGAACAGACTCATCCCCCGTTCCATCCGTTTGCTTTTTATCTGCCTTTGATGTATTTTGTTTTTTTATGGAATTATCTTTTTTCTCCTGACGCTTCCACTGCTTTTTCGGCTCTTTTCTTGTCTTGGATTCTGCATCCTCTTCCTTTGACGCCTGACGGTTCGCATCTGCTGCTTTTATTTCTTTTGCCAGACTTTTTTTGTCATACTCATACAGATGCGGTGTCCGCTCCCAATTTGCCAAGCCGGCATAAATAAGCATCCCGGTAATAAAGAGCGCTGCAAACAGTAAAACCGACTCTTTTTTTCTTCTTTTCAATCGATACCCTCTTCTCATACAGTCTAATACAATTATATTACAATATTTATATAGAAAATTATAGGCAAACATGTGGCAGTTTTTCTTTTACTAATCTCTTTTGAATAATTTCCTCCTTTGCAGCAAACACTAACGAAAAGCAACCGCAAAGGAGGTATTTTTATGGAAGACGACTCGGTTAAATTATTACGGGAATGCAATGCCGGCATCAAAATGGGCATTTCCTCAATTGATGATGTTATGGACCATGTGCAAAACGATGGCCTGCGCGGTGTCCTCAAAGACAGCCACGACATTCACTGCCGTCTCGGCGACGACACCCACAAAATGCTAATCAATTACCATGACGAGGGCAAAGAACCTGCTCCGATGGCAAAAGCAATGGCAAAAATGAAAAGTAATTTCAAAACCATGGGCGAAAACCCGGACTGCGGCATTGCCAGCTTGATTACCGATGGCTGCAACATGGGAATCAAATCCCTGTACCGCTACTTAAACCAGTATCCGGCAGCGGATGATAAAGTAAAACATCTCACACAAGAAATTATCGACACCGAAGAAAAATTGCAGCAATCCATGCGGCCGTATTTGTAAAGGAAAAAGAAGGGGCTATAAATCAATTCGAAGCTTTTATAGTTTCTTCTTTTTTTCATATATTCCCATTTGCACAATCATTGTTTTTAGCTCTGCTTCTATTCGGGATATAACTCATCCAGTGCCTGTTGCAAGGTGCCGTCTTTAGCATAAGGTAGCGCATCTAATTGACGGAAATTATGTTGCATATCTTTCGTATCCTCATCAAACCCTAGTATGTAACTTGTCGCTATCTTATATATAATTTCTGTAGGAGCAAGTCCATATACCTGCTTTTCAAAAATATGTTGCAAACGTTTCTTATTATCCGGAAATTGCTTTTTCATCCCTTCACTCTGATACAGCCGTTTCACAATCTCGGTAATATACAAACCAGATTTCATATATAAGTCAATAAAGGTTTTATCCGGCATATCAAAACATCCCGGATTTTCTTCCTCTAACATATCAACCATTCTTTTTACTACCGCTTTCGGAGTAAATATCTGGTTCGTTTTCTGCGGAGGAATATAATCAAATATATCCTCCACACTATTTTCGTCAAAATAATTGGCCAATTTTTTCTTCAGTGCAAGAAATTCTTTTACCGAATCATCAAACACAACTGCGTCAAACAACTGTCCTTCAAAATGCTTGGTTATTCCGGTTTCTTGTTCTACATAATCACCACCATCGCGCAAAAGCCTAAACTGTTTCAGCGTGATGCTTGTCACTTCAAGAAATACTTTGTCTGGAATAATACGATCAAATGTCGCAAGTGTCACTGAGTCATCTCCATATGCCATAAGGAATGACGGAATTGTCCTGGAAAACCCACGCAAATGATCTCGGACTCCATCCTCAATTGTATCCTTATCTCTTTCTCTCTTTTTCTTTTCTACCGTCTTGACAGTCTCTTTTGTAGATTCTTTTGCAAAATCCGAAATAGAAGTTGTCAGTTCTTCATTAAATTTTTCCATTGCTTTCTTTTGTTTTTTCTCGAATTCTTTATCAATCTGTTCAGATGATTTTCCAGTTTCAAGCCTTGACCGCTGTTCATCAATGCGCTGTTTTTCTATAACTTTACGCTCTATATCATAATTGGCATGCAATTTGTCAATCATTCTATCAACATCATGATTTAGTCTTGATTCAATCTGTCTTTTATCAGCTGCTTTCATATCAGAACCATACACGGACTGCGCAGTATCCACAACCGCTTTGACCGCACTCTGCTTTACAGCTTCTTTCAACTTGCTGATGGCTTTCTGTGTCTTGTCTGGTGCCTGTTCCATCAGTGACATCGTTTCCTGCACCTGAGAAGTGACATCATAAATTTTATCACCAAAAATATCTTGCGTCCTTCCGATGACAAATTCATCACTCAGGGTCACATCTCCATTTTCGTCTAAGGATAAATCCTTCTGTACTTCTTCTGTCAAATTTGTTTTACTCTTCGGCTCTGCGATTGGTTCAAACTTTGTGATAATATCAATAACCTCTTTTGGGGCACCGAAAATATTGCTAATGTTCTGAAATAGAAAATTACTCATAAATCCACGCTTTACTACCTCAACCGAACGTATTTTTCTTGGAATCGTTAATACTTTTTCTGCATCCAGTTCTACCAATTCTCCCTGTTCGTCCTCACCAATCACTGGGAAGAAATTAAGTAGTTCTTTTACATTTTCCTTGCGTTCTTCTGCCGTACCGCCACCTATCGCTGTATTCGGATTCAGATTATTGGCAAACTGCTCAAATATCGTAAGTGTCCTTGCTGGATCAAAATCAAATACATACGCATTTTCTTTTCTCTTGAATGATGTTCCCACTTTAAAAAGACACGGATTTTGTGCACGGAATGCCGCCTGCATATAGAGTGCCGGAGAACGCATATTACTAAGCATCAACACCGCTGTCCATTCTGGAATGGTAATTCCTGTCGTAAGCTGTCCTACTGATAATGTAATCGTCTTCTCATGTTCAGCAATTGAGGCAACCACTTTATCATATGATTTCATATTTTCATCATCATCGTCCAACTTTCCATCTCCAGCAGCAAGTACAACCTCATATTCTTGAAATACCGGATGCTCTCTTAGTTTCTTTGTCAATGCCTTTGCACTGTCTACCCTATCAAGCAGCCAAAATGTGTGCTTTAATTCGCTACGCAATTCTTCTGTAGAAAATGGAAATTTTTTCTGTATTGTCATAGCATCTAAGAACTTGTCCACCGGGGATTCATGTTTAAACTTACCATTGACAACCGCAAAGAACTCATTCAAATCAAACGCATACTCCTCTGTTTCTCCGTCTATCTCTATTCCCTGCTTCAGTTCATCCCGAATAATTTCTGACATCTGATAAGTATACAAATTAAGCTGTGGTAATGTCGCATAAGGATTTTCTTCTTCTGCCGAATCATCCCAATCACGCTTTTTCTTTTGCTCATCTGCATACGTCCAATTATAAATAGCATCATCCGAAAATTTATTATTGGCAAGTGCTTTGAATGGCGTACCTGATAAATGCAAAGTAAATTTACGCTTGATATGCTCAAATGCAATATCTGTCTTATATGTATCAACGCCCTCGTGGGCCTCATCAATCACAAGCACATCCCATTCCATTCCCTTTTTAGAATCGTCACTAATTTCCGCCAGCTTATCATAATTACCCCCAAAATAAATAGATCCTTTCATATCCTGCAAACTAACAAATTCAATGCATCCAATAAATTCATCTACTTTTGATGACAATATTTGATTTTTATATTCCTGTCTTGTAAGTACACCTTTTTTCCCTTTTAAAGCCTCTACTTCACTCACAAATAAATAACCGGATTCGGTGCCTAAAAATTTGGCATAATCAGAAAACCATGAATTTGCAATTGCTGGTCTGTTCGTTACAATCAAAACATTGATGGCATCTATTTCTTTTACAAAATCATAAACGGATAACGTTTTTCCAAATCTCGGCTTTGCATTCCAAAGGAATTCTCCTCCTTTGTGGCTTTGCTGATAATTAACTGTCATTGCCACCGCACTCTGCTGTTCCTCGCGCAATTTGTATGGAATAACCGTATCTGTTATTTTTAACACACCATGGTCTTCCCTAAAGTCACGAAACATCTGTTTCGATGTCGCCCCATCTACATGGAACCATTCGTTGTTTTTTCCCTTCTCCTGCTCTATACCGGATTTTCTTAAATAAGCATGAAAGTCCTTATCTATAAATGTCTCCCCAGAGCCATCATCAAACGTGGCATTTCCTTTCCATTCAAGCCGCCACCTAATATCAGCAGTATGGGTTTGCTGATTAATACGTGTTTCTACATCCTGCTCTGTATACCCTATCTTAGTCCATCCATTATGACGAATTACCTCCGGAGTGGAATAACCATAAAGCATGGGAACTACCTGTTTGCTTGTCTGAATATTTGGTTTGTTCATGTTATTCCATCTCCTTTACATTCGTTTCAATAAATGTGATTTCTTCCTCGGAAAGTCCATATTTTTTATAAAGTTGCTTGTCTATGTTTGCTATCGACACCGCCCAATTGATATCTGATTTGTCGGTGAAATCTTGAAGAGGGACATATTGATAAACAATTTGTGTTACATTTTGAGACATTTTTAAAATACTAACCATATATCTTAAAAATTTTGTAGTCATGTACTTTTGTAAATTTTGTGCCTCTGTCAAACTATCAAAACATCCTATCGGAATTAAGGAATCACTACAGGCTGTGTGCGGCTCTCCAATATAAGATTTACCAATAATTTTTAAATCTTTGCCAGGAGCACCAGCTGATTTTGAAACAAAAATTTTATATGCATTAAATACATCCATGCTCTTTGTAACCTTGTCGGAAGTAATGTATTTAATTACATTTCCTTTAATTCTCAACTTACAACAATTATCAAATGGTTCGTCAACAGATATTTCCTGTATAATACTGTCTTTTCCAATAATACCAAACGCATTTCGGCCTTTTGTATACTCTGTCAAAAATCTTTTGGCTTTACTTTTTACTTTCATGAGTACCGAAATTTGTGTTTCATCAGATAATACAATATCCAATCCATCCTCAAACAAAGGTCTGCTCACTTTTGTTTCTCTGCCTTGCGCTACCGTGGAAAAAGCAACATTTCCAGTATAATTAGGTTTGTACACAAAATAGCTAACACCACCTTTAATTACCACATCATCAAACACTTCCTTTTCGTCTTGATAATGCACCAATCTACTAATGTGATTATTTTTCTGAAAAAATTTTCTCAGTTTTAAAAAAGACTTATCCTGTGCATCACCAGCAAACCAACGTGATGGTGTAATAAGTTCCGTTGCAATGTTAGAAAGTTCTACAGATATTTTAATAAAATCAGGAAAAATCTGTTTAGACAATGACTTATTATCTTTGCTTGTGCTAATATCTTCCTGATACGGTGGATTTCCAATCACAAAATCAAATTTCATATTTTCTACCTTCTTTCATACTTTTATATGTCAATGACCGCCCACTTCTCCAATCATAAATCCGGCAATAGGCTTTTCTTGCTTCTTCGTCTCTCTGCTTTTCTGATTTATCATCTGTAACAAAGTCAAACAAGCTAAACTGATGGTATTTCTCAATTTCCCCGCAAAACGGAATTGCATCCGTTATACCATCCATTTGCCAAAAATTCCAAGCTATAATGTTCGCTATTTTTTTTAGTTCTACATCTGTAGCAATTCTCTCCCACCTGTCCTGCATATAATCCACAAAAGTGATTAGCAAATTAATCCTTGCAATTAAAAGATTGTCTCCTTGAAATTCATATCCATATACACTCTGATATGCACGAAGCACCCATTTAAACCACTCTGTTTCATCATCTGTGTTTTCATTCACCACACGCAGTTTTCTGTCTAAAATGCCAATCCGCCGCTTGAGTTCAATCATTTCTCCGGTAGCAGCATCGTAGCGTGATACAATGTACGGAGCCTCTCCGCAAGTAATTTCCAACCTTTTTGAGTCAACATATTTTTTCCACCCGTCCTTTGTATCAAACTCAATTTTTTCTGCGTTCACCTGCCATTTCTGCCCCTGCTCAGTATTAAAAACATTTTTTCTGCCAAACCACTCTTCATCACAGTAGTTGTTCATTTTGTTACAGATCCATGATGGTGTAAACACTTCTGCCTTCGCTCTTGTTCGCTCTTGTTGCTGCTCTCTTTTTTTTAGCACTCGCGGCTGAATCTGATAGGATATTCCCTGACGTAAAGCTTCTACCGTAATCTCATCCGTTTCCTTAATAGATATCCCGTTCCGACTGTATACCGATGTGGCAAAAATAATATTTTTCCCTGTTGTTTTATCTTTCAACAACATTTTCAGCTGTTTATCAATCGGATAAGCATTTAAATCTATCAGCTCATTCATCCCTTTCCTCATTTCTTACCTAGCATCGCTAGGCAGCAATTTGGAAAAAATGTATACTTTTTTTCTAATTAAAAATGGAAAATAATTTTGATATATTGGATTGTGCAACTCAAGAAATTAGTGGAATTTACTCGATTTTATGATATAATGATGTTATGGAATTTATGTATACAGATAACTAAAAAAGTATACTATTTCAGTTTTGGCACAAAAAAAATTAATGGGACTTTTCATATTTCACAGCCTTGCTATAAAAAGTTTTGGAACACATATGGCATGCCTCGGCTGCTTCCTCTATTGTGATTTTCCCTGCTCGCCAATCCCTATGCGTTTCATAAAAATTATCCGGAATTGGCAAAGGCGGTCTACCGAATTTTACTCCTCTTGCTTTTGCAGCTGCAATCCCTTCCGCTTGACGCTGTTTAATATTCATGCGTTCATTCTCAGACACATAACTAAGAAGCGTAAGAACGATATCACTGATAAAAGTTCCCAAAAGATTTTTCTCACGACGCGTATCTAAAATAGGCATATCTATCACAACAATGTCTGCCTTTTTTTCCTTTGTGATAATACGCCATTGGTCATTTAATTCACTATAATTTCTTCCCAATCGATCAATGGATTTGATATAAAGAACACTATTTTCATCTAATTTTTTCAATAATCGCTTATACTGCTTCCTTTCAAAATTTTTACCAGACTGTTTATCCATATAGATATTTTTTTCCGGTACTCCCATCTCTTTCAGCGCAATTAACTGTCTATCTTCATTTTGCTCCTTGGATGACACTCTCATGTACCCATACACTTTACCATGCTTCATAATAAACCACCTACATCTTTCCTCAACATTTAAAATGTGTAATATAATTACCATATGTGATTTATTATATATTGTTTTGATACACGTGTCAACTTATGTAGTTTCTTATCGTATAAAACGCACGCGTGCGTTTTATGCGTGCGTTTATTAAATTAACTCATAATACGCTGACCGTCCATTTCCAACAAGCTTAATTCTATCCTTATTAGACATTTTTTTCAACAAACGATACGCTTTCTCCGCTATCTTCTTCTGTATTTTATATCTTACGGAATGGAATCTTTCCAGTTTTCATCACATCTTTGAAGATACTCCTCGATTGTTCCTGAATCATCCGCTTTAATAGGATTTACATCAAGCCTCCCACCATTTATTCTGCACTCCTGCTCATGCAACACATTAAAAATATCATCTTCCCGTGCTGTTCCCTTGTATTCAAGCAGAATATCCCAATCTGAATTTTTGTTTGCTTTTCCATTAGTTCTACTCCCATATGCGCATATTTTGCAAAACGAAAACTCATGTTCCTCTAATTTTGACTCTTCTATTAAGTCAAGTATCCAATCTCGTACATAATCCATATCAATGCCCACATCCATACTGCTTTTTCTCCTCGTCTATTCATAAAAACTATAACTTATAAATGCTCGTTCAATACTAACCTCTGTTCATATCCGTTCTGATATTTATAAAGCAATCTACGCCTATCAAAGGTGGGATTTGTATCATGAATAATACTATGATGATTCGGGCATACAATTAGCTGATTGCTCGCATCATTGTTAAGACTTGATACAAAATAATCAATATGATGCGCCTCAACAATATGAGAGCCACACTCTTCACCTATTACCTTACCACATATCTGGCATCGATAACCATATAAAAGTTTAAGATTATCCCCTATCTTCTTATTGAGTTTTCTGATTTTCATCATCCTATTAGTTTCAAAAATTGAGGCTGTTGAATCTTCCACATCGTAGTTAAATTCTGCTTCCATCACTCGCTCTTTTTGACCAGAAACAGTCTGTCGTAAAGACACAAGATCATCCAAAACTATAGTCTCCAAGACATAGGAATCATCATATTCCGTTGTATATATAACAAGGTACTCCTTGCATTCTTCTGGTAACTTTATCATTTTTCTATCTCGTGAGTCTCGCATTTCACGTTTCGCCTTTAAATACTGATAACTCTTTGAAAAGCATGCCTGCAATGCTCTTGCTAGTTCCCCATTCCTAGAATACCTAATCTGCAAGGTATCCTTTTTCCTTTTTAACTTAGGATTAAAATTCACATTGGTAATCTTCGCTTTATAAGATTTTCCATTCAGATATAGTATGATATCTTTAGACTCCCCTCTTTTTAAAAATCGTCCCATTATCTGACCAAATACTATCTGATTGTCAATGGGCAAAGTGAGTCCTTCTTGCAATAAAGACCAGTCTACCTCTTTTTTATAAACATAATTTTCACTTATCATCGACCGTCACCTCCGTCACCACATCAAAATTCCGACAATTCACAAAAAACAACCTCATTCTCATTTGCTACACCTGCGTACATTTTATCTCCTTAAATTTATCCAATATATTCTCCTGATAACCGGCAACACCATACTCTTTCATGAGGTTAGCCACGGGAAGTAATTCTTCATCTTTAATTCTATCTAATATCTTTTTTCGTTTATCCGAAATAACCTCTTTGGAAATTCCATTTCTATAATCCTCTATTTCCATATGCCAATAAAAGAAGTCACCCTTATAATATTGCCGCAATTTTTGTGCAATTAAAAGTCCCTCTGGGTCAAAATCCCCGGAATAATAAATTTTTACATTTGATTTAGCAAGTAAATCGAGTATAAGAATACTAGCCAATCTTGGCTGTCCATTCATACACATACAGGATTTGTCTCTACAAATAGCTGCAAACACGGATGGATTTTCCACGATATAAATCTCATGATCAATACACTCAATGGATTGCCATTCTGCGATTATATTTAGCGGAACCTTTGGCATTGTAAAATTACCATCTTCACAATGAACGACGCATGTTTCACCACCACTTGTTTTTTCTAATTGATAAGTTCTTCCATCATCCGTTCGTGATGAAAAATCAACGGATTCCATCGCATCTGAAATCCATTTTAACAGAATTTCCCGTATTCGCGGTTCAATAACCGGGAGTTCGGAAAACTCAATCACACCATCTTTTTCAAGAAGTCTTATTCTGTTCATTTCCTCTTTTTGCTGTTGCAGCATCTTCTTTCGTATTTCCATTTTTTTCTCAGTCGATTCCACAATAGAACTTCTCTTTGTCTTCATGCGGTAAGCACGAATTCTTGGTTTCAATTCAATACAAATCGGTTCTTCTTCATAAACACCCTGATTCATACTATCGGTTACCCTGTCATAATCACCTGAAATATGAACCGGCCGCTCAATTCCAAATACCATTGCCGCCATTTTATGTGCCTCATCCACATCCTCGCATTTCATAAAAAGTTCCGCAACTTTTTTGTACTCTTCTTTTCGATTTGCCCCCAGTGAATTTTTTTCGCTTAACTCCGCTGCATATCTTGTTATTCTTCTTATGATTTCGTTAGTTGCATCAAACAGCTTAGCTGCTTCATTTTCGTGTCCATCTGTTGCCACAAACCAATTATAAATACTTTCAAAACGACCAATTACATTTTCTTCAATCTGTTTTTTTGACAATTCAATGTCTATTCTGGGAATTGCAAATTGGTACGCTGTAACTTTCTCAAATACTTGTTTTTTGGTCTTTTCATCCAACAGCCGCAAATATTCTTCAATCACTCCCACATTGCGCTGTAATCCCTTGATAAAACTGCGTAAATACTCAATCAAACGATCCTTAAAAACCATAAATTCTTTTGTATGCATCATTTCTTCCGCACGAACACTGTTCAAACCACGAATATAATCCTGGTAATTCTGATTTAGTCTTACAAAATCACTGTTCAAATCATTCCACCACGCATTTACATCTGCCTGTTCTTCTTCAACCATCTTGGAAAATTTTTCTACGTTTCTCCGGATACGCTCCAAAAGTGTTGGTTCTAACGATGCTCCCTCAACCAGTAGATTTTCCAAGCGAAGCACCAAACGCTCAATCTGAACACTATATTCTGAAATCTGATAGCGATACTTTTTATTCTTAAATTCCTCAATAGAAGCAACTTTTTTTGTGTCCTACATTGTATTCAAATTTTTCCATTCAACAAGCGAAGCCAAATCCTGCTGGCACTGTTCAATCGTATACTCAGACCAGTAAGAATCCTTTTTCATTTCCTCATATCCCTCTTCCTGATATAACCAGTAATTCAGTTTTTCGTTATTTTCATAAAAAATGCGCATAATACAGCGATATCTGCACTTTTTCTATATTCCCCTTCTGAATGTGACAATGTCTCATTTTTTCGCACTTTTATTATACTTAAGCAGGGGAACATACGCAAGGGAATTTGCGCAATTTTCGAAAATTTCCCCTAATCCAGCGCCTTGTCATCCCGAATCTGTTGAATGATTGCAGCCACATTACTTGTCAGGTTTCCCATCGCTTTATGAATGTCCTGATTAAGCTGCTTCTCCTGCTCTGTAGCAATATCAATATTCGCTGCAAGATCTCCAACCGCAGGATTTTCCTTTGGATTCATTCCACTTTTGTTAGTAAACAGTGCTGCCATATACCTTCGTTTTCCTGTTTTCTTATTACATAATATTTCTTCCTCATTTGGCTTAATAAGCTCCTCATAGGAATTTTCATAATGTAATAGTAAAAACAGTTCAAAGCTTGGATTTGTAACCGCCAAAAGATTGTCAGCTCCAAGTTTTATAATCTCGTTATACTTTGCCTGATCTCCCTTGTAAATATCTGCGTCAAAAACAATAACCATTTTATCATGCTTTTGATCAAATTTATTTTCTGTAATCCCTTTTTGTTTTTCTGCAAACTTTATCAATGCTTTCGGATTAGACACTGTCTTATCCTCTTCCGTCTTTTCCATTAACCTGATATCGATCAGTGGATGGATTCTTAATTGCTTCCTTAAATCAATCAACTTCTTAAAATACCACACTTCGGTATTGGAGCCTTCACAGATAAAGAAATATTTTCGATATGGTTCTATCTGAGCTTCCTGATCAAACGGACGTTTATTCCAATCTGTATATGTACGGACAGGAGCCATAACTATACCCCCTCCCTAAACCGGAATTTTTTAAATACCGGTATTGCACCATAACGCCCCTCCAAATATGCTTTACTAAGCACTTTGTCATAACGCTCCTTAAATCGATCCAAAGAATAAAGCCTACTGCTTCCCTGTTCCCCGCGTTCGATAAACCATATCTCATCTCTCCGGAACAGTCTTTGCTCCATAATAGATGCTTCATGAGTAGTAAAAATCAACTGTGTCTTACGTTCCCTATGCAACTCGCTAAATAATTCCAAAAAATGTTCTGTCAATTTTGGATGCAGACTTCTTTCCAATTCATCTACTACAAACACAACATCTTCCCTTTTCAAAAGCAACATATCCATCAGGTCAAATAACCTTCTGGTTCCATCCGATTCATCTGAAAAATCAAAATCATATACCGACTTACCGTGTGTAAGCTTGATTGTAGTAATCTTTGGCTCGTCATTTCCGTCTGCCTCTATATTAAAGAAGCACTTGTCTGATCGACCAGACATTCTAAAATGAGGATTTTTTGAATGAGCAATACTATTTCTTACCTTTTCTAAAACATCTTCAAATATCTGTTTCGGAAGCATCTTAGACAATTCATTAATATCAATTTCCTCTATGCGTACATTTGATATCCCCGTATCAAACGTAGTTATCAAATCGTTGATCAAAGACAGTGATTCTTCCTCATAATAATACTGAAAATTTGTCAACCCAGAATCTGGAGTAATAATGACAATGCAATTTCTCAGCCATCTGTAAATTTTTTGGAATATCTGCAATTTTGATGTTTCTGCATACTTTTTTCCACGGTTCATCTCTGTCAAAAACAGGTCCGATGTATTATCCTCAAAATCATCCGCATACGTAGCGAATCGATTCTGCTCCTCCGAAGTCAATTGAATCGACGTATCTAATACCGGCTTTGCGGATTTCTCTCGCTCATATATACATTTTGCACAACCATTTTGATATAATTCATACAACCATTCTCCAGTAATCGTCCGTTGGGATAATACTGCAGAAAATCCATAAGCGTAAAACTTACCGTCAATCTCCATTTGAATTTCAAATACACTATCTCGTCCCTCATTTTCTGAATTTGTTCTACAAAAATGTCTCGTTCCCCATAAAGGAATCCCTCCATCCAAGGTTGCCTTAAAAAAACGAAAAAAATCTACCAAATTGCTCTTACCCGAAGCATTGGCTCCATATATAATGGCATGCTTTAATAACCTGGTTTTACTTCCTACCTGTACCCGGTGATCCACCTTTGTTCGAATCTTTGATGATGAAATCATAGTCATCTCAACTGCCTGATTAAAGGACTTAAAATTTTCAACTGAAATCTTTGATATCATATCATTTCGTCCTCCTCTCTTTGCTTTTTTATAATATTATATGATGATTTCAAATATACGTCAATCAATTTTCTCTATTTGACGATTTTTTCTCTAAAAACACCGTTCATTATTTTAATTTCTCCATTTGCTTATATATATGGTTTCCATTTTCTGCAATATTACACATTTATAATTTTTCTTCAAGCCATTTTTCTCTATTTTCTTGTTGATTTTCCGAAGAAAAATTGCAGCAATCCATGCGACTGTATTGATATTTAACCTGTCTGCTTGACAGAGGGGATATCAATACAGTCTCAGTTTTTCATTATTTTCTTTTTGTCATCTAATCACAAATACATAAATGCCAGGAATAATTCCACCCAAAAGCATTGATGCTAAAAAACTATATAAATAGCGTTTTTGTTTATATAAGAAAAATAATACAGGCGCAAAAACCATGACATATAAAATGCAGCCTAGTAATCCAAATATGCACATCGACTCCCCTTCAGCGACATAGTCTAATGAACCTGGTTCTTCCATAAAGTTTCCTAGTGTTAATACGCTATACCCTAGCCAGAAGAAACTAACTGTTCCCCATGCTAAGCCTAGTATTATAGCTAAAAGTCTTTTTAAAATTTTTTCTGCCATGTAAGCTCCCTTAAATTTCAATTATAAAATCATTTTTACTTTTACTACAACAAGATTTTCCATAAGCCACCATTATACGGTCCTATTCGGTCTATAATTTTGTGTTCCTTCAACTCGGATATATATCTAGCAATTGTTCTATCTGTCACATCCAACTCGATTGTCATTTCACCAATGGATACTTTGGGATTATCTGAAATCATTTTTACAATTTCAAATGCTCTAGCAGCTTTTTTCTTTGAGTAGCTTGGTATACACTCTCGAATTCGTTTTTCTGAAATGTCTATGACATTTTCTATGACATTTTTGTCTTCCTCCAAAAACGCCGGATGAATCGGAATCCTAATTCTCATAGCTCGTCTATCTTCATCCGTGAAGAATTCTGCTCGTGGAGAACCGTTCTTTTCCAGTTCTTCTTGTATTGTCGGAATACCGGAGGAATGACCTTCTGACAAATCCAACTCTTTCAAAAATTCTCCCAATCTTCTGTTACGATAGTGTCTTGAAACAAATCTTTTACCTTCTGCTATCGTCTTTTCAGAAATGGACCGGTCAATTCCGGGGAAATTCATAATATTAATGCAATCCGGCTCTATCTCTATTGTTACAGGCTCACAAGACATCATGATTGCCACATTTTGAATATAACGTAGTTCCGGCGGTCCTACCAGTAACTGCATATCTTCCAATATCTCCTCTACGCCTCGTTCCTTAACCTGCTTTGCTAATTTACTACCTGTTTTTCTCAAACGATCTTCCAAAAGGACAGGTGAAATGTCATCAAAAGCAGCCTTATGATTCTCTCTGCAATCATAAGGCGTCTGGTCCGACATGTTAATCAATTTCCTTTCCTGCTCAGCATTTGCCTTAACAGAACTGGTTAGATAACGAATACAATAATTATACTTCTTGTCCTTTTTACCAGTTTCCCTATAAAATCTCTACAATTTCAATCTGGAAATTTAACTCTTTGCCAGCCATCTCATGGTTCGCATCAAATGTTATCGTGCTTTCATCTTTGGCTGTAACTTTTACAGGGAACGGCTGTCCGTACATATTTTGGAGATATACCTGCTGTCCGGCCTCCAACGCCTCCGCTCCTGGCATTTTATCAATTTCCACTGTAAATATCGCATCGGGGTCCGCTTCTCCATACGCTTCCGACGGTTCCAAATGAACATCCGCAATCTGTCCAACTTCCATATTTGCCACAGCTTTATCAAATCCTAAAATCATCATTCCCGCACCGCAAACAAACTCCAACGGCTCACCACGGTCGTAGGAAGAATCAAACTGCGTTCCATCATTAAATGTACCTTTGTAATGTACCCTCATCGTCTTTCCTACATTCTTGCCCTCAAAAGGCGGTTTACTGTGACAGCCACCACAGCCGCCTCCACATGCAGAACCACATCCACCATCTTCGTGTCCGCCGCAGGAACCTTCTCCCCCGTAATGATCCAAATTGCACCCGGTAGAAGTAAGTCCCCTTTTGATATTTTTTTCTACTGCCTCATCTGCCTGTCCACTGACACCGGCAAACAGCTCAATTCCCTGTTCTGTGAGTGCCGCCTGTGCACCCTCGCCAATGCCTCCGCAAATCACAGTAGAAACCGCCTGTTCATGCAAAAAATCTGCCAGAGCACTGTGCCCCTGTCCATTTGTTTCTACAATTTCAGATGACACAACTTTACCATCCTCTATTTCATACACTTTGAACTGTTTGGTATGACCAAAGTGCTGAAAAACTTCTCCATTTTCATAAGCTGCTGCTACTTTCATTTTCTGTCCTCCAATTTTACATTATGCCCTTGCCGTTCGGAAAGGGTTGCTCTCATCTTTACATGAATTGATGGTTTTGTCAATGGGGAAGGGCCTATGTGTCAATCCTCACATCCCCTTTGCAATCTTATCCACCAAGGTTACATCCGCAGGTAACCAATCAACCGAATCCAGCTGTGCCTTCGAAAGCCACTTTGCGTCCTCATGCTCATTTAATACAACATGCTCCGACTGCAATTCACACCAAAAGCAGTCCATTGATAAATGAAAATCCGGATAATCAAACTCAATCGTGTCAATCAAATTCCCCACAACAATATCTGCATCTAATTCCTCTTTTATCTCACGAATCAATGCCTTCTGCGGAGTTTCACCGACTTCAATTTTTCCGCCGGGGAACTCCCATCCACCTTTGAATTCACCATAGCCTCTTTGCGTTGCAAAAATTTGTTTGCTGCCATTTTGTTTTCTTTGAATAACCGCTGCAACTACTCTTATTGTTTTCATTCCTAATTCTCCTTAATTGTGCTCTGTAAATAGCATAACAAATCATCCCTCACTGGGTGATGCATTTTCACAACCACTTTACAAATTTTCTTTAAAATGCCTTTGTTATCTTCTTTTTGGTCTTCCTTAACATCTAAAATATCAAATGTACCCATATAATAAAAATTTGATTCTGCATCGCTTTTCTTGACCAGCAAATGTTTTCTAGGTGCTGTTGTCACCTCTTTCATATAGTTACTTTCAATACCCATTCCGATTTTAGAATCCCATCTAAAAATCATGTTGTCCTCAAACGCATCTGCGTAATCCGGTTTGCCATCCACATAATTACGGTCATCATCTGATTTTTCTTTATGATATGTAACAAATATAAAAACATCATCCACGATTCTTTTCATTCCAAACATAACCGAAGATAAATCTTTTCCGCAATTCATTAACAAACTCACGTCTCTTCTCGAATACTTTTCATACAAAACAAATGGAGACTCTATCTCATCCGTTTTCATAAATTTATCCTCGTATCGTGTAAGACCTACTTGAACAATATCTTCTACCATTTGCCTAAACTCATCATGTCTTAAACGCTCCTCATAACAAAGCATTCTCGTAATAAAGTTATTATGGTCATTCGTTATAACTTCAATATTCTTGTATTTTTGGTACTCATTATCATTACTTACAAATTTCCCTTGTAGCACATCTATTGCGTAATCAACCTGATTATTTGTAATGTTTCTATCATACTTTTCATTTACAAACCGTTTAAAATCATTTATGGAAATACTTTTTTGTTCTAATAATAAACGCAAGATTTCCAATTCTTCCGGTCGCACCCCACTTAAAATAGTTTTCGACAAATATTCTATAATCATTTTTTCTTCTGCTGACAAAGTGCAAATATAGTTCTTTTTTTCTACATTTTCAAGAAACTGAAAATATGTCTTGTATTCCTTAATTATGACTAACGGGTCCACTTCGTTATGAATATAAAAATCATACAAACTAGGAATTTTCCCTAATCTATTTTTTAATGACACATAACTTTCTTTAATAATCGATTTCATTCCTCGAATTTTGTCAATTGATTGGAATATTTTATTCTTCGCAATCTCATCAAAATGAATTGTCGAGGCTCCCGGAATTGTTCGATTTCCGCTTATAACATACTTTCGAATCGTATCTGGATTATAGGAACGATCTCCCGATAAAGCCACCGGAATCATAAAATTATTGTTGTAATTTCCAATAAAATCAAGAATAACGACATATTCCTTGCCCGCCGCCTTTCGAAGTCCCCTACCTAATTGCTGAATAAATACAATCGGCGATTGTGTAGGTCTTAGCATAATAACCTGATTGACTTCAATAATGTCAACACCTTCATTTAATATATCCACTGAAAAAATGTAATCCAATGGTTCTTTGTCTGTTGCATTTTCCTCATTCATCGCCAAACGTTCAAACGCATTTTGCCGAATTTTCTCTGAATCATCTCCACTAAGTGCAACTGTTCGATAGCCTAAATCATTAAATTTTGCCGACAATTGTTGACACTCTTGTTTGCGGCTACAGAAAACTAAACCCTTTACACGCTCACCACTGTAACCATAATAATTTGCCTGTTCCAAAATATGTTCTACACGTTCATCACAAATCAACTTATTAAACTCTTCATGAGACAAATTCTTTGATTTCGTATCCTGAACAACGGATAAATCCGTAATTCCAAAATAGTGAAACGGACACAATAATTCTTCTTCCATTGCTTGTTGCAAACGAATCTCATATGCAATCTGATGGTTAAATATTTCATATATATTATCATCCGAATCCGTTCTCTTATCTGGCGTCGCCGTCATTCCTAAAAACAACCGCGGTGTAAAATAATTCATCACTTTTTGATATGTATTGGCGGAACTATGATGCGCTTCATCTAAAATAATACAATCAAAATCATCCGCTTTATACCGCTGCAAATGCGCATCCTTATTTAACGTCTCTACAGTCGCAAATACATAATCTTTATCATATTCATAATAACCGGCACCAACCAATCCCATCGAAACTGAGTTACCAAACACTCTCTGATAAGACTTCTTCGCCTGAACTGCCAATGACGCCCTATGCACAATAAATAAGACACGTTTAAATCCAAGTTCACGCATAGCAAAAGCAGAAGCATACGTTTTTCCTGTACCCGTAGCACTAATTAATAACGCACGTTTCTCATCTTTTTTCAAAATATTTTTAAGATTCGTAATAAATCGAACCTGCATACTATTTGGCTTTAATTTATATCTCTCAAGCGAGGTTACATTTCGCTCTGTTGCAATTTTTCTTTGTTCTTTTATAATATCATATCTCTGCTTATAATCTTCATAAAAAACATCATAATCAAGTGCATACTCTAAATTCCATAACTCGTCAAATTCCTTCAGAATATCCTCAGCCACTTCTCCCTGCAAAGTAGAAACTAACTTTGTATTCCATTCACGATTTGTCGTAAGTGCAGCACTCGTCATGTTGGAACTGCCAATAATAATACGATATACTTCTTCCTCTTTAAAAATATATCCCTTCGTATGAAAACCATTTTTCGCCGAATTTGTATCATACATTTTGATCCGAATATTTTTCAAAGAATTCAATTTTTCTAATGCCTGCGGCTCGCTAAAATCAAGATAATTAGAGGTTAAAATCTCACCTGGGATTTCTCTTTTCTCTAATTCTTTTAATGTCTGGAGTAGCGGTGTCACCCCTCCCAACGTAATAAACGCAACACTGATTTGGAATTTGTCACATTTTAAAAGTTCATCCTCAATGACCGATAAAACCTTTTTTCCCTCATTGTGGTTATTTGAAACAAAGTTTGGTTTATATAATAATTCGGATGCCGTATTACCATTCACATATGCTGTTTCCAAGCCATCTCGAATTAATTGTATTTTTTCCCTTTGCATAACTTGTCCTCCGTTTCAAATAATCCTTTATCAACATTGTAAACATCTTATGGCTTAATTGCAAGGGGGAGATGAAGGTGGGGCTGAATTCTCTGATTTATGTGTAGCATCTCCTTCAAGTTTTTTTAGATTAATCTTTTTTCATTTTAATATACATTTTTTTCATATATTCTCTTTGAAATAATAATACTCTACAAACAGATAGATAAGCCACATGCACGAAATGTGGCTATCCCATGATGTAATCTAACACTCTTATCTTTCTCTTCTTTAAAAGTCATTCTTACAAACAGTACTTCATACTTTGCATATAATTCAAAAAAATATTCTAGTGGAATTATCATTATTAAATAGACAATTGGTATCATGAAACTTATCAATGTATTTATTACATTTAATTGCTTGTATTGATTTATCCCAATCTTTATTATCTCAATAAAAATCTAAAATGCAGCAATTGCCAAGACATAATCTAATAATTTATGAATACGCCTATATTCTTCTTTTCTTTCTGCAACTACGTTTATAATGGTAATTATAAATATAATTGGAATAAGCACAAGTTCAATCCATAAAGGGAAATAAACCTCTCAAGCCGTGTTGCAAATTGCAACACTTATACCATAACCGTCAGATCCATATCGGCTAATGAAGTGGTCATTTCCATAATACCGACGCCCATATCATCCACTGCACACGTCTTTGCTGATCACATTGCAGAACATCAGTTCCGTATTCATATCATAGTCTATCGACAGCAAATCCGCAATAATTTTACCGAACATCTGTACGTCTCTCCGTTATTGCCTCATTAAATAAAAAGTGCCGGAACATAGCAGCACAAAGCAACGATAATGCTTTACACTGTTATGCCCCGGCTTAGTGACAGCTTACAACCTGCAGCCCCTGCGCTCGTGTAGCATAAGTTTTAGCTTACCTTTTTTCTCGGTCTGACCCGAAAGACTTTCATTTTGTCATAATCTATAAACACAAATCTATGACAATTACCACACTGGCAACTCTGCTTACCTGATGCCCCATACGAAAATGAAACTATCTTCATACAATATGGGCACTCAACTTCGCCATCCTTATCAAGCGCGTTTAAATCCACCATATAATCTGTCACATAAATCACCTCCCAATTTCATAGGTTCCGTATATAGACTGCTTTTGAGATAAAATCTTATCAAGAAAAGATTTCTTTTCCTTATCAAATCTCACACCAAGCTTGTTCATAAATGCTACAAAGTTAACTCTTCTGTCCTCACCCAATTCTTCAAATGGATAAGTCAGCCATATTTCCCTGTTGTAATCATCACTGATTACTATCTGATATACTTCATCACCCGTAAGCCAATTTCTCGTATAACCACCTTTAACAGCCTCATCATTCGACATAAGCCTTATCTTTGTGGGCTTTTCCATAAAGTATTCCGATTTGCATAACCAATCTAAATCTGGCTCAATAGATTTATACATTGCGTCTTTCTTCAGTCTTAGGGCCTGCAACAACACCAGTTTTCCATCGCGTCTACACAAATTAACATGACCATCTATATCCTGACGATGCAAATCTCGTTTTGAGTCTTCTCCGGAAAATGTCCATTTACCATTTTCGCGGTAATAGTGCAGTACTCGATACGTCTGTATCTCAAGTTTAACCGGATATTTATCTTTCTCAATAACACCGAGTTTCAGCAGAACCTCTTCCGTTCCACCACATCCCTGCCCAGCATAACCTGTTGTAAGTCCGTGAAACCAGTATTGATTATCATCGGTAATAATGATCATGCGTGGAGCATCAAGAGAAACCAGCTTACCTTCCGTCTCGTCTTCTTCAAGGTTAAAGAAACCTCTCAAAATTGCATCCCATTTATCAAAGAACACAAATACCTGCTGAACTTTCTCAGGCTTGATGTCTAAACTGTAGAAGGCTCGAAGAGCTTTGTCAGTTGATGATCCATATATTTCATGATACCCCATCGTTTTTCCAACACTAAACTTGTCAAAAAAAGCTATCATATTATTAAGTGCATCATACAATTCTCTGCACGGCACCTTAAGTCCTCTGAACATCAACTCCACGTCTGTGATACTTATCATGCCAGTAAAGCCCGCACGATTGAGGAATGTACTTACGAATTCATCGCCTAAATACATTTCTTTTCTTCTCTTATTAATGTATCCAATACCGTCTCTAATGCGATCGTACTCTGGATCGTCCTTCTTAATATACAGATCTTTTGCAGTCATCTCCCTGCAAAGCACAAACGCCTGAGACGCTATTTCATAATTTGGAATACTGTTCGTAAAATGATAAACTGCTGCATTACCAAAATACTCTGATCCAGCATCTGCCCCGATACGAGTTCTTTCACTATTGTCAATAGGGGCATATCCGTATTCCCTCATTACAAATCGAATCATCCATCCGACGTTTCTGCGGTTCTTTGCATTTTTACCCGGACCCTCATGATTCAGGGGAAATCCTTCACAATCTGCAAATCTTTCCTCAAGTTCATGAACGATACCTGCCAAAGCCGGCTTGCCATTATCCGTGGACGTCATCATTTTTTGAACCGAATCAGGGCTTGCAATGAATTCAAAAACCTTTATAACATCCTCATTGATATCAATGCTGGTATTTTCCATAAATTTTTGCGTTATTTTCTGCATAACTACCATCCTTTCTGAAATATTGTTAACATTTTGTTACAATCTTTCCACTAATAATATACACCATGATTCAAATAATTGCAAGTATTATTTTGGAAGTTGTTAACATTTTGCTATATACTTCCGCAGCTCTCAATCTTATCTACCGAAATATGTACATTTTCTGTGTGCAAAGTAATGTGAAACTCTATATTCATCACAAACACACGGACATCTAAACCATCCTTGCCATATGCCACTTTTAAGTCTGCCGTCTTAGCTATCTCTCTTATCTGCATGTTCACTTTTACTCACCTCCCGTCAAGACAAAAAGGTATTAAAACAGTACTGCTTCATTTACAATACCTATTTTAATACCTTAAAAAATAATTCCTAAGAACGAAAATCAGGATGTCCTTATTTTATTGTCATTTGCTTGATCAGATCTCTTACTTTTTTAATCCGTTGGTCTGTCCACTCCTTCTTTTTATATACAGAAAACAGATCATAATCCTTTAAGAACTCCGCCCAGTCATCAACGGTTGTTTCTTGTACAAACCAATCTTTCAGCGACACCCCCGAACTTGCATCAGCACAGTAGTAATTTAGCATTAAAGCCTTAATAATAAGATACTGTCCAAGCGTAAATGTATCGAAGTATTGTTCCAACGTCATTTTTTCTTTATTACATATAATCTTCGGAACTAATGCAGACCGTTGCTTTATAAATCTGCTGTGAGTATATATGTTACTATTCGTATGCGGTATAATACTGTCGCCGCAAACTGCACACACCTGAAGCGAATCAATATCACCAAAAAAATCCTTTTCATCCAATAAAGCTATATCATAGAACGTGCTCATCGGATATTTCCATTCTAAAACCCAAAATGCTATCGTATTAAAAACAATGTCTTCAGCTGTTGCATCCTCCTTTGGAATAAGATTATCTTCAATGAACTTCTCATATTCCATGTACATTTCTCGGAAGGCAGTATTGCTAACCTTTTTGCTATTTTCAAGCCTATGCTCTACAAACGATTTTAATATCCTTATATCCCTAAGCTGCGTGAGTTCAAAAAACTGCATGTCATTTATCTGATATCCGGATATCTTTTCTTCTATAGTATCCATTGACATGCCTCGTAACAGATTTAGTGATTCTTCATCCATAGGCTCACCATTTTCAGGTCGCCTATCTGCTTCCCTGTCACGATACTTCTGAGCATACTTTTGGATTCTGCCATACGCAGCTTTCTCGCTGTCCTCAGGCATGTTATTCTTCATAAGATGACTGCGTAGCGAACTCTTTTCCATTTTTACATCATATGCATGCCTGATTAGCTCCATAACAATTTCATCTGAAAACTCCGCGATAGACATTGCGCCATTATCAAGCATCTTTGCCAACCCCGGCATATCATCATTATGCTCCGTGCAATACTGCACAACAGCCATTACTATATGTTGTTTTGTTAAAAAAATCTTATGATTCAAAAAATCACCCCTTATTCTTCTGCTTCCTGCTGTATGGAGACAGATCAAAAAACAACTCTTCCATCTGCTCCGACGATAGATCCTCACGCTGCAGAATTGATATCATCTCTTCCTGTCGTGGCTGTCCAAGCGTCAGCCGGTACAACGCCAGCACGTTTATCAGTCTGTCATACTTCGTCTTATCCTGACTGAACGGATACATCGGTACTATACGTTCTATCTGGTATTTGTACGGATAATCTTCCGGCAGGCACCAATACGGTATCATCTCTGAAGAATTTGCTCCGTACTTCTCTCGCGTCGCATCAAACTTGTCATTCCAATCAGGTTCATCTTCATTCGCTGCTACGTTTTGTCTGATGGCATGACACATATACCGGTTTATTCTTCCTTCACGCTGTTCAAGATCAATCGGGTTATTCGGAAGATTCCAGTGAACTACCTTTCTACTATATAAATGGAAGTCTAATCCCTCCTGCCCGACAGATGTTGTTGCCAGCACAAACGGACGGAACGGCGAATTAAAAGCATTTCTTACATTATTTACACGCTGTATCGTCTTATCGCTGGTCTTAGCATCAAAGTACCCTGCTGCAAAATGTACCCTAAGTCTCGGGGCACGTTTCATCGGTTTATCCGTAAAACTAGCCCTGTAAAACTCCTGTGATACATATGGTAGGTTCGATGTCTGCAAGAAAGAATCATTTATTGCTTCCACAAAGTCTTCCCCTGTAACGCCCAGTGCAAACTTATACTCATCTATCATGGACTGGAAATTACCATCGGCACAGTAAATAAACACCTGCTCGTAATGCTTCTCTTCGCTGGATCCTCTTCGGCCTTCAAAAACAGCATCCATAATACTCCGGGATTCCGGTCTGTTAAACATACTGACAAAACTCTGATCACAACATGTACGAGCTAGTTCTATTCTTAAAACACTGTCCTCCACATCATCAAGGGCACGATACAGACATACCGCCGGTGAAGCGATTGCCATATTAACCAAAGTATCTAAATCTTCATCCGACGGTAGACGCTCCGGTAGCTCACACTCCTTGCCCTGTAAAGATGCATCCATATATATAAGAAGAGACAGCAACTGTTTTGCACCTAAACTTCCTCTCGCAATCCCGGTTTTAGCTGCGACATCATCAATATCATCTTTAATCAGCTGCTTAATATCTCTGCGAATTTTAAATAATTCCTGTCCGTAGTAAGCCTTATACTCATATTTTTCAGCCAACCAAGCGGATGGATATGTGACCAGCTCCCTCTGCTCTCTGATAAGGAACCTTGTTTTACCACGTTTGTTCTTCTTCGAATCTTCGCCATCATCAAAATCGGCTTCCTCCGGCAGGGCATAATATGTCTGCTGCTCTACACTCTTATTTCCTATACGGCGATTAACCAAGCGTTCTGCCTCATAGGATGTAAGCGTAGCAATAACACGTGGCACCATCTCCCAGCTAGAGAATACCAACGTCTTCGAATATCCTTCACATTGTTCAAAGATACTTCTACTACCTGCTTTGTAATACTTGTTTGCAGGTGGAATCCACAGAAGTAGCTCCGGATACCCGGTTCTATCTTCCCCCTTTGCAAAGATTTCATCGAACAATGTGTTTAACCTGGCATTAGCATCCGGCAACGGCTTGTATTCATTTATATCCGCCCTTCTCAAAAACGACATTGGCATATTCTTGATTGCCTTATTTCTGTAGGATGGATCTATCGGATACTTTTTTCCGGCCATTGCTCCATCAATCTTATCCTTTACCTTGTAATTCATAAAAGACATCAAAAACGGAGCCGATTTCACATACTCTATCGGGAAATTGCCGATTCCCATTTTATGCATAAATGTCTGCAATTCTATATAGGAAGAAACATTTGCAGCTGACAGATTCGAAATAGACATCGCACGTGCCTTGTCGGTATTGATTATTCCCGAATCCCTTCGCTCTGTTCGGCACATATGTCCATATAACTCATGCTCAGCTTCATCCTTAGACGCAATTAAAACACTTAAGTTATCTCCGCAGATCTCAGATAAATGTTCAGAGTATGCTTCCCATACCGTATGGAACCTCTCATTCTCCTGCTTTCCATTTACAAGAAAATCCATTACACGCATAAATCCCTGTAAATGTGTTTCCTCGCCATTTGTAAGTTCCGTCAACGTAGAATACGGTTTATATGGTGTCGCCGACAGAAGAAGTACACAGCTCTCAGTATTATCCTTCAAAAACTTCTTAGACAACAAAGCTCCATCGCTGTGATCATTCTCATCTATTTCGATAAGATCCTTAAACCTTTGGAACTCATCCATAATAACAAGATCAGGATTTAGCATTCCAAGACTAATCTCTGCGAAGCAATATCGAATCTGATTTATCAGATTCTTTTGTTCCTGCCAAGTGAGAATTGTTCCTAAACGAGCATTATCCGGCAATTCATCCCAATGCTTTCTGATTTTTCTGCAAACAGACTTTACTTCCGCGATTAGCTCTGGCTTCATATGATTTTGAAGCTCTTCTTTCATTCTTTTAAGATATCCACGTTTATCAGACAGCTGATCAATTCTCCACTGTTGATATTCCAGATACCATTTCCACGAATCTGGCTTTTCAATGAAATATGTACGCATCAAAAAGGATAGTTCTTCAGAATAGCTACCGCATATTCCGCTGTGCTCCATGATGAGATAAGCTAATGCCCTTTCATGCGCAGTACCCGCTCCACTCCTAATCTGAAACGATGTCGCCGGAGTCATCGGAATAAGTCTCATATTTGTCCTACTCTCTGTCTCAGCCAGTATAAGATGCTGCATGGAAAGTCTTCCTTCCGATATACTTACACGGTTCTCCTTTGCTATGCCAAGCTTGCTACAGTTCTGATTTGCGATACCTGCATTTGAGCAAATATATACCACCACGTAATCCGGATCATTTATTTCTTTTCTCCAGACACCGGTTTTCTCAACAACAGTCTTTGCAACTATCGTCTTACCCAAGCCAACTTCATCAGCAAGAAGGACACGGTTATGTCCTTGCCGGAAAAGGTCAACGATTCGAGTCGCTGTTGCTTCTTGAAAATCTTTCGCTATCATTTTCGACCTTTCCCCTTTCCGCCTGTTGCCATAATAAATAATTCCAGTAACTGCTTAAATTCTTCGCCTATCTTTTCATCATCAATCTTTTCCACCACTTCATACATGGAAACAAATCGCTCCGGATATTCTGCCGCTGCCTTAAGCATCCTTTCATAAATATCCGGCTCTACCGCAAAGCCATAACCCTCGGATTTATCTCCTACTTCTTTGCTCTGACTCAAAAGTTCTTCAAAACTTATGCTGTCGTAAAAGTCTTCATCCAGCAAATACCGCATGTATGTCATAAACATAGGACGACTGCTGATAATATCATTAAAGATAGCATCTTCTCTTTCTTCAGAAGGCATTCCTGTAACTTCCAGTCGAATAAGACAGTCCACTCCATCCTTTGTTAAAACAAACATGTTGCTAAGACTATTCAACGCTACGCCTTCAAAAACCACTTCCTCAGTCAGAGGTTTTATATTCGTCTTTACAAAAAATGGTCTTATCGTTACGCCTTCAAAATCATGTTTGCAGTATACTTTTATAGTAAATGTCCCATTGCTTGGAATCACTTCTGCTGACTGAACACCGTACACAGCTTCCCTGAAATCAACCTCAGATTCTTCATCTTCTTTTTCGATTTCATCATAGCTCGTCATCTGCACAAACGGGCAGCCGTTTTTTTCATCGTTGGCAGGTATAAAATCGTCTCTTACGCTTTCATAACTTGCATGATACGGTTTATATGTTAGCTCCAACAAAAACTCAACATTATGATCAAATGCATTATTCGATGTGTTAAGCGATCCTAAATATAACTTCTTTGATTCATTATACTTATAAGTAAAATAGACCTTTGCATGAACATCACGGTTCACATAGCCAAATGTATCTCCGTCTTCTAATGCATCATTAGAGCTTAGCGCTGGATTGATTGTCCAAACACCATCACCTGCTCTGCGGTTAAACGCATCATAGATTCTCTTCGTAACAGATGTATCCCTTGTGATCAAACATCTTTTAACTGGGCCTGATTTTGGATTCTTACTATAATCATCAAGCAGATCTCCGACCACTGTTTCCGACAAAAAAGGCGATACTACAAATAAAGCATAGCAATCTCTGAACATCTCGCGCGGCGTCTTTTGACGTTCGGCTGATAATATCCTCTTTATTCCGTTTTCATTCTTTCCATATATCCCAAATGGATGGAACTCATAATCATCGAAACAGTCCAGCAGTTCAAACTTTTCTACTCTTCTTACATTCTCTATCAGTATCTTGTATCTGTTCTTATTACTATCAAACTGCGACACAAATGTGAGCAGATCTGCTATCGGCTGATTCTTTGGATTTATCTTGCTTCCAACAAAGCCTTCCATATCAACTGCAACATCCATGCTCTGGTCAAAGGTAAGATTACGGCTTAACGTAACAATCTTAATCATTAGACTGCCATCATGAATATTGTGATACTGAAGAACCCATAACTTCGGATGAAAGTTATTTCTATAGTTCGGCATCCTAACTTCATGGATGCTGTCTTCTAAAAGGGCATAAAGCCTACTCTCCGTCTTTGGCACTTTAATACAGCCCACATTGCAAAAGATAGATAGCTTCTTTCCTGTCCTTCTGATAGCTTCAAGCACATATAACGGATTATTCTTCTGACCTGTAGTCATCTCTCCGTGCATACCAAGACAAAGAGGTATTCCCATCAACGCTTCCATATCCAGCGAATATGTAAGACATACGGCCTGATCCAATTCATAATATGCATCAGCACTTAAAAGTTCACCGTAATCTACACGGTCATTGTTTTGATCAAATCTTCTTCTAGGCATCGTCTCTCACCATTCCTCTCAAAATATCAGAAATGATAGTCTGACCGGTACCATGTCTGTAATTCATTGGCGAACCCTGAATCTCCTGATATGGATAATCCTTGCCAATCTTAGCTTTAACGGATTTACAAGCTTGCTCACGCTGTCTTATAATCCGTTTTTCTTCATCGGAACAACTATCTGTAGTATTGTTTTTTACAGCACCTTCAAAACGAATCAAAAAATCCCGAAGTGCTGCCTTATAATGCTCGTGATTTCTAACAAGCTTTAGTATCTCATCACGATGAGGCAGTCCCGGACTATTCTTCTTCCAATCCTTATACTTATTCTCTAATCTGCTTTTTTCTTCAGCAGTTGCGTACTTTCCGCCATTCTCGATAAACAAAAGATTATAGACGATATAGGCACCATATATAAAGTTTGCAAATTCAGTTGCCAATTCCAAATTATGTGCCAAAACTTCCGGCATTCCTTCGGTAGGAATATCATCAAGCGCAACCCCATCGAACGAAGTCTTAGTCTTAAGGCAATACTCTATTAAGGTGTTTTTCATAACCGGCACATGTAAAAACTGCGTACGCAAATAATCTGCCTCATCTCTTCTAAGATGTAAAGTCGGATTATCCAAATAGTCCTCTATTCTTTCTTTGCATGGTGCATTAAACAATGCGAAGTTGCCCACTCCTGCATCATCAGCATCGCCACCATCATCATCGCTCTCATACTTGATTACAATATTCTGCGTCTTTCTGTTATTACCCGCTACAGCACCACAAGCGTCATCAAAAGACATATCACCATTACATAAAATTTCTGTTGTACGCAGAGCATTCCAATAGATTCTTGTAGGTTTCATCTTAACACCACGATCTGAACGTCCACCGATGATGCCTGCTGCCTTTGTTCCTGTTTCTTCATCTACAGCACGTCTAAGTGCCCTTGCGATTCTATCCTGATCAGTATTGATAAGGTTTCGAACCTCCGCCCCTGTTGTCAAACCACTCTTCATGGCTTTCTTAAAAAGCTCCGGAATCAGAATGTAATACTTTGCACGAGTATGTAATACAGAGGTTCCCGGATATAAGATATCCGAGATACTATCTCTTACAATACCAACGCCAAGTTCATCCAGTGAGCCAGATTCCCCGAGAACCTTTAGTAATTCTTTAATTGTTTCCCTTTCTTCTCTGGAATAATCCACCCAGCCAAGTTGCATTTATATAACCACCTTTTCCTTTGTCCTCAAAAGAACCACCACAAAAATAACCCCACTATCATGAAGAATAGAAGCATTGCTCCTATAGGGACTTTACTTTTACTTTCATAAGATTCTTTTTCCAATTCTTCCATCAAGTGCATTTCATCATCCCTAAATAATGAATCTTCACGCGGATCATCTGAGTACCTTCCATTCGACATTAAACCACTTCCTTAAAATCCAATGTCTCTTAAAAACATATCAACCGTAACTATCCGAGTCGTGTTTGGCTCCTTACTGCTTTTCATCTGTAATTTGCCGTCAGCTCTTTTTTCAATCGTATATTTTGCTCCGGCATACGCAATTTCAAAAGAATCTCCAACAGCCTCTCCCGCAGCATTGCCCTTTGATGTGTACTCTTCAGAAAAGACCTTGTACCAACCACTAAGAATGCTATCTATAACCTTTCTGTATCTCACGAAATCCTTCTCATGAATCAGAAAGATATATGAACGTTGTGAGCCTTTGTGATACGTCAATATCGCAGGTTTTGCATTCTTAATTATATTAAACATCAGGCTCTTGTGAGCTTCCCACTGCTCATATGGTCTTCTTCCCTTATGGCAGTAGTAAACGATGTTATGCCCATCCAAAAAGTAGCTCTCCACCTCACTCGGAAGAATGTACTTCTCTCCGCCAAGCTTTGTGGCATCATCGCTTTCCAATAAGCCATTATCCGGATCCATAAAAATCAGTTCGGTATCTTTAAGCTCATACATGCTTTCCTGAAACCAACTACTACGCTCCTGCTCTCGATCATTTGGCGTACCCTCTGGTTTAAGAATTTCTGAATAAAATACAGTTCCAGGGAGAATGCCACTCTTTTCAATATCAAAAACAGATTTGTCCTTATTCTTTGCAATGCTCTTCAATGCATCAAATACTTCCGGGCAATATCTTCGCATTACGCCTTTATTCAAATAGTCCGTAAACTTTCCATCATTAGAGCCATCATCCTCTGTCAGATACCAGTTCACGCCAACCTTTATTCCTGCATCTATAAATGCCCGGAGCATAGAGTACTTTCCAAAGTCTCCAATATCCCCAACGTACTGATTCTTCATATGCCTCTCCTAACGCTTATTTTTCTGAAGGCGGATTATCTTCGTATCCCCATTCATGTAATATTTCAAGTGCCTCTGATTCACTTATCCTTCGTAAGTCTTCCCAGCATCCCTGACCAAGGTACACTGCCCTGCAGTATTCTTCATCTCAATAGTCCTCCCTTGGTCTAAGACGACTCCACTGCTTATCTCCCTTATGCAAAATCTCCGGTCCTAACTCATCACTTATTTTTCGTATCAACACATCTTTACTGAACTTATCATAACTATAGGACATACCAGTTCCTCCTAACTCTTATCCCTCCGCACCTTTCCAAGTTATTGAAAGCTTGTATTGGCTTAGATCACAACGATTTAGAATAGTAGTCGGGTCATCCTCTCCATCTCTCATAACCCAATATTGATGTCCATCAACAAAGATGTACTTATTAGGATTATTCCAGAAATACATGGTAATTCTAAGATTATCAAATGGCATGTCCCATAATACGGACTCAGGTTGATAAAGTTTTAAAGATATTTTCAATTCAATTACACACATCCAGGTTCAATTGGTTTCGTTTCATTATCCTTTTCTATAGAAAAATGCCACTTTCCATCATCTTCAAAAGCATGAAGCATCAAATGATACCTGCTCCATTTCTCTCCAACAGCTTTGCTTCTTCTATCATTTACAAAGTCCTGTTCCTGAGAAACAGGGATCAACCATCCCGGGAAATACATTATGTAATCATACGCCTCATCTAAAAACTCTTCTTTTGTCATATCTACAAAGAATACATATCCGTTACTCTTGCACTTTATTTGAATTTTTCTATAGGCTCTCTCGGCAAAGTCTACCTTGCTCATAAAACCGCACTCCTATTCATCCTTGCCACTTGATTTCTTACGCCAATTTCTATATTCACCGGTCGTTACCCGCTTGTCTTCAGGCTTTGTAGCGTCCGCAGGGATAGCCCAGTCTCTTCCGAATTTCGTAGCGCCCTCAATTCTGCCATCTGTACAAAGCTTTTGGATTCGTCTTGGTGTTACATCCCATTTTTTCGCTGCCTGTTTGATTGTCATATATCCTTCCATATGCACCTCAATGAAGATAACTTCCGTCAATAGCCTCATAAAGATAGAGATAAAATCCCTTATCATATATTTTATGCATTATGGCGAACAATGTCAATGTAAAAAGTGCACCTGATAGCGTAAATTGTTTTTCGGAAAAATGTAAGCAGACCAGCCCTTTGATAATTTCAAGATTTTGAGCTCAGTTTATTATACTACATCTTTCCTTATATTTCTATACTTTTTCATTCCTTGATGGGGTAAATTTACTGTCGGAAAGTATTAGACAGACTACACCTGTGACCTGTTTCAGATTTGATAACTGTCTTTACTATATCCGATTTTTCCTTCTCTTACAATCCCCATATATGATTTTTTAGTGCCGCCTAAAATGAAATTTTAAATTCCACTGCCCGACAGGGTGGTGGAATTGAGTCCTGCACAGTAGATATTTACTCTTTCATACATCCGTGTTATTGTAATAATTCCTTCTGACAGCAGTAGAAGGAGAATTATCATGAGTAAATAT
>OBLO01000196.1_pt1 | contig 65440 bp, 51 predicted proteins | sample 1519401 | NCBI WGS metagenome assembly OBLO01 (sample SAMEA2602897, study PRJEB22501) | metagenome | reverse complement strand
AACGGCAAACAGCTGATCTTCGTTGAAACGCCAATGCTGCACTGGCCTGACAGCATGATGACCTACATGACCGGCGACGCGGTGCTGTTCAGTAACGACGCCTTCGGTCAGCACTACTGCGACGAACGTCTGTTTAACGACGAAGTTGACCAGACCGAACTGTTCGAACAGTGCCAGCGTTACTACGCCAACATTCTGACGCCGTTCAGCCGTCTGGTTACACCGAAAATTACTGAGATCCTCGGCTTCAACCTGCCTGTCGATATGATTGCTACTTCCCACGGCGTGGTTTGGCGCGACAACCCGACGCAAATCGTGGAAATGTATCTGAAATGGGCGGCGGATTATCAGGAAGACCGCATCACCATTTTCTACGACACCATGTCCAACAACACCCGCATGATGGCGGACGCCATAGCCCAGGGCATCAACGAAGTTGACCCGAACGTGGCGGTGAAAATCTTTAACGTCGCCCGTAGCGATAAGAACGAAGTTCTGACTAACGTCTTCCGCTCTAAAGGCGTGCTGGTCGGTACTTCGACGATGAACAACGTGATGATGCCAAAAATCGCCGGTTTGGTGGAAGAGATGACCGGCCTGCGTTTTCGTAACAAACGCGCCAGCGCCTTTGGCTCACACGGCTGGAGCGGCGGCGCAGTAGACCGTTTGTCTACGCGTTTGCAGGATGCTGGTTTCGAAATGTCGCTGAGCCTGAAAGCGAAATGGCGTCCGGACCTGGATGCGCTGGAACTATGCCGCCAGCACGGCCGTGAAATCGCGCGTCAGTGGGCGCTTGCTCCACTGCCGGAAACAACCGTAAAAGCCGCATCCAAAGAAGAAGAATGCGCTTGCGCCGCTGCGGCTGCCGCCGATCTTGGCCCTAGCATGCAGTGCAGCGTGTGCCAGTGGATTTACGACCCGGCAAAAGGTGAACCGCTGCAGGATGTTGCGCCGGGAACGCCGTGGAGCGACGTGCCTGACAACTTCCTGTGCCCGGAATGTTCATTAGGTAAAGACGTCTTCGACGTCCTGGCAACGGAGGCAAAATGAGCCGCGGAATTGTCATTATTGGTTCGGGCTTCGCCGCCCGCCAGTTAGTCAAAAATATCCGTAAGCAGGATGCAAATGTCCCGCTGACCCTGATTGCTGCGGACAGCATGGATGAGTACAACAAGCCCGATCTCAGCCATGTTATCAGTCAGTCACAGCGTGCAGACGACCTCACCCGCCAGTCGGCGGGGGAGTTTGCCGAACAGTTTAATTTGCGCCTGTTCCCGCACACCTGGGTAACCGACATCGATGCTGATGCCCACGTAGTGAAAAGCCAGGATCAGCAGTGGCAGTATGACAAACTGGTGCTGGCGACGGGCGCTTCAGCCTTTGTACCGCCGGTTACCGGACGTGAGTTAATGCTCACGTTGAACAGCCAACAAGAGTATCGCGCTTGTGAAACGCAGCTGCGTGACGCCCAGCGGGTACTGATAGTCGGCGGCGGCTTGATTGGCAGTGAACTGGCGATGGATTTTTGTCGTGCCGGTAAAGCGGTAACGCTTATCGACAACGCCGCCAGCATTCTGGCTTCGCTGATGCCGCCGGAAGTCAGCAGTCGCTTACAGCATCGTCTGACCGATATGGGCGTACACCTGCTGCTGAAATCACAGCTTCAGGGGCTGGAGAAAACGGCGTCAGGTATTCGTGCCACGCTCGATCGTAGCCGCAGCGTAGAAGTCGATGCGGTGATCGCCGCCACCGGCTTACGCCCGGAGACCGCACTGGCGCGTCGTGCCGGATTGAACATCAATCGTGGCGTCTGCGTCGATAGCTACCTGCAAACCAGCCACCCGGACATTTATGCTCTCGGCGACTGTGCGGAGATTAACGGTCAGGTGCTCCCGTTCCTGCAGCCGATTCAGCTGAGCGCCATGTATCTGGCGAAAAACCTGCTCGGCGGCAATGCGCCATTGAAACTGCCAGCCATGCTGGTAAAAGTCAAAACGCCAGAACTGCCTCTGCATTTGGCCGGGGAAACCCAGCGCCGCGATCTGAACTGGCACATCGCCGCCGAAGCGCAGGGAATGGTTGCCAGAGGGATGAACGACGAAGGCCAGCTGTGTGCGTTTGTCGTCAGTGAAGACCGCATGAAAGAGGCCTTTGCGCTGCTGAAAACGTTGCCTGTGTAAGTCTGGGATACCGGATGGCGCCGCTTCGCGTCTTATCCGGCCTACGACTTTGCCCGGCAACGCTGCTACTGATTTATTAACCTCACGCACATGGATGTGCGTTGCCACTTGTCGGTATGCCCCGACATGTTTTTCTTGCCCCGCCAGTCCCGGGGCTTTTTTTATTTTTGCGCCAACGCTCGCGCCGCGGCAATCACGCCCTGCCCCAATGACAACCCGCCGTCGCCCGCCGGTAAACGCTGCGGGAACAGTAAGGTAAAATCACGCAGATAAAACGCCAGACGGGCCGACAATAAGCGGTTATGCATCACGCCACCGCTAAATACTAACGTCTTAATCCCGCGCGCTTCGGCCTGCATTCGCATCAGAGTGGCAAAACCACGCGCCAGCGCGTCGTGAAACGCCCATGCCCTTTCTGCTGGTTTGGCCTGCCAGTTAAGCCATTGCTGCCAAAAAACCGCTAAGTCCAGCTGATTGTCATCAAGCGGCACCGTGACTGGGTGATCAACGCCATTACATTGCGATGCCATCGCCTCAAGCGCACAGGCCGCTTCACCTTCATAACTCAATGATTCCGGTGCACATTGCAACGCGGCGGCAACGGCATCAAACAGTCGTCCGCACGATGACGCCAGCGGAGCGTTAACTCCCCGTTCAATAGCGCGCGCCAGCACGTTCCAGTTTTGATGTTGCAGCACCGATGTTTCCGGATAACGCTGCCAGTCAGGAACAAAACGCAGGCACTGCGCGAGCAGATTACGCCACGGCTGTTTTGCCGCCAGATCGCCGCCCGCCAGCGCTACCGCCGGTAAGCCGCCAAGGTGTTCGCATTCACGATAGTTGACCCGCAAACACTCTCCCCCCCACAGCGCGCCGTTTTCCCCCATACCGATACCGTCTAGCGTCAGAGCAATCACATCACCGCCATTGAGCGGCCAGCCGTGCTCCGCAAGACACGCAGCGGCATGCGCATGGTGATGCAGCACCGTTTCAGTTGGCAGCTCCATTTCACTGGCCCACTGGCTGGAAACATAGCCAGGGTGTGCATCATGCACGATACGCTGCGGCGTAAAGTCATAAATGTTCTGGATCAGGCGTAGCGCATCACGCCACTGTTGCTGAATGCCGTCATCGCTAAGATCGCCCAAATGCTGGCTGATAACCGCCTGCTCGCCGCGCACCAGACAGAAAGTATTTTTCAGATCCGCACCTAAGCACAGCATCGGCGGCACGTCGAGAAATCCTGGTGGTAGTGCGACCGCATCCGGCACATAACCCCGGGAACGACGCAGCATTTCCCCACTGTCACGCACCACGGAGTCATCCATCCGCTGCACAATTTCGCGATTATGCAGCAGGAAACCGTCGGCAATGTCGTGTAAATCTTCCAGCGCCTGGGCGTTGGTAATGGCCGGAGGCCTGCCGCTGAGGTTGCCAGACGTCATCACCAGCGGACAATTCATCTCTTGTAAGAGCAAATGCTGTAACGGATTCGCTGGCAGCATGACGCCAACCTCCGTTAACCCCGGCGCAATGCCCTCGCTCAATGCAGCGACATAGCGTTTCTGCACCAGCACGATCGGCGCAGCAGGGGTAGTCAGCAAACGACGAGCGGGTTCAGACAATCCTTCATCAGAGGGCAGCATCACTGCCAGAGGTTTCGCCGGACGGTGTTTGCGCAGCCTGAGTAGCGCTACGGCGTTATCATTTCGCGCATCGCACACCAGATGAAACCCACCAATGCCTTTAACCGCCACAATACCGCCTGCTTTCAGCCGCGTTACCGCCGCCTGCAGCGCCTCTTCTTTCTCCGCTCGCTCACCTGCACAGAACCACTCCAGATGAGGGCCGCATGCCGGACAAGCCACTGGCTGGGCGTGGAAGCGACGGTCGTACGGATCGCGATACTCTTTGTCACATTGCGCGCAGAGTGGGAATGACGCCATTACGGTAAACGGACGATCGTAGGGCATCGCGCGGATAATCGTAAAACGCGGACCACAGTGGGTGCAGTTGATAAAGGGGTATCGGTAACGACGTTCACCGTGGGTGTTCATTTCAACAAGGCATTCGGGACAGGTCGCGGCGTCCGGAACGATTTGCGTATTCATCGTACCGGCAGCACTTTGACGAATCGAGAAATCGGCAGGCTGCTGCGTCCAGGCGAATGGTTCACTCTCAACGCTGTCAATGCGCGCCAGCGGTGGGCAGTGTTGATGCAACTGCGCAATAAACTCCGCCGGATCTTCCTGTAAGCGCACAACCACACCGTCACCGTCGTTACACACATCGCCATGCAGTTGTAAGCGCTGCGCCAGTTGCCAGACGTAGGGGCGAAATCCGACGCCCTGTACTTTGCCGCGAATACGCAGCTGTACGCCGGAGTGGTTGTTTATTGTCATTAAGTCGTTCCCGCAGTCATCTATCCCGGTTTGCCTGATGGCGCTACGCTTATCAGGCCTACGTGGATGCGAACAGTAGGCCGGATAAGGCAAAGCCGCCATCCGGCATAAGTACTACCGTATTTTACGCGGATTTTCAGATATCAGAACAGCAAAGATGCGGTGGAATCCAGCGCGGCGCGACGACGTTTTTCCGCGCTCAGTTGCTCAAGCTTATTGCGATCCACATATATCAGTGCGTGAGTCGGGCACACTTCCATACAGGCAGGACCGGCCTCACGATGGTGGCACAGGTCGCACTTATTGGCTTCAGCTTTTTCTGCACGGACGTTCAGACCTGCGCCGCTGTTACGCACGACCGGACGCACGACCACTTCCATTGCGCCGTAAGGACAAGCCACAACGCAGGTTTTACAGCCAATGCAGCGTTCCTGCATTACGTGGACAAAACCTTTATCACGGCTGATCGCACCGTTCGGACAGACGTTAGCGCACGGCGCGTCTTCGCACTGGCGGCACAGCGTCGCCGTGGAGACATTAACACCTTTGATGACGTGAATGCGGGGTAAAAAGGTTTCAGGGGTCAGCGATGCGCAGTCCTGGTTATCCTGATGGGATACCACGCAGGCCACTTCACAGGTACGGCAACCAATGCATTTATTGGCGTCTGCAATGATGAAACGGTTCATCAATTTCTCCAGCAATGACAGAATATCTGCCGAAGCATACACAAATCGTGCCAGAATTTAATTTACTGTTTTTAAAGGTGTTTTATTCTGAAGAACGCAAGAAGGGCGTGTCATCGTCACTAGTGACGATGACAAATGACAGCTGTCAGCGCGAAACGGGCGGCGCAACTGAGTCGCGCGCAATGAGTTCACCGGTGAAGGTCTTTGACGGCGTAAACGCCCCGTCACCTAACATAAAGATCAGGCGCCCAATCGTTTCCTGAATCATTTCTGTTACCGGAATTTTAACGCTGGAAAGCGCCGGAATAGTGTATGGCGCGAGGGCGATATCATCAAAGCCAATCACCGACACCTGTGCGGGAACACTCACACCATGCTCGTGCAACTGCTTCATCGCGCCGATCGCCATATCGTCATTGCTGGCCACCAATGCGGTAAAATTGACCTTGCGCGAAAGCAAAGTATCCACACCCGCTGCGCCGCAGGCTGGCGTCCATTTTCCTTTAACAATCAGATCATTATTTAGCGCGATCCCATGATGTGCCAGCGCGTCTTTATAGCCTGAAAGTCGCTCCACGCCGGTTGGCGAATCCATCGAGCCGGTAATAAAACCAATCTCTTTATGCCCGGTGGCAATGAGCTGAGTAACGGCGTTAAAGCTGGTCTGCTTTTGATCGCACCATACGCTGTGGCTACTGTTTTTCCGCAGGCGTCGATTAAGCACCATAATCGGCTGGCTGTGGGCATCGATGATGTCATCTATCTCATCCACGCTGAGAAAACGCGGATATATCATAATCGCGTCACAGCGCAGGTCGAGCAGATACTGGATCGCCTGGCGCTCTTCCTCAGCGCTATGCTTACCGTCAGCCAGTAACAGCTGGCGCCCTTTATCTTCCGCCATCCGCGCGGTATGAAACAGCAGTTCGCTGAAATAGACGCCGTGATAAAGGGTGTTTGTTACCACCAGACCCAGTGTCTGCGTGGTTTTCGCCGCGAGACTGCGCGCCAGCAAATTTGGGCGGTAACCACTCTCTTCAATAGCCTGAAACACCCGGTCTTTGGTTTCCTGGCTGACATAGCCGTTTCCGGAAAGCACCCGGGAAACCGTCGCTTTCGACACTCCGGCCCGCTTCGCCACCTCCAGCATCGTGGTCATATTACTCATCCCTTTTCTCTCAATGTGACGCAGTGTACTGCACCGTTTTGCCGCTGTCCTTGCTGCTAAATCGCAGACGCTGACATCTGGTGATCTGCGTCACAATTACAAAAATTGATCAAAATTAAATCTTGATCAGTTAATTCAATTTAAACATGCTTTTGTGGAACCGGTTTCCTATCTGCGTTTCATCAACCCAGAAAAGCGACCCACGTAAACGGATAAAAAATAACGTACTCTACTGATAAAACAGGATTAAATCCGATGTCCAAGAATTATGCAGCGCTGGCGCGCTCCGTTGTGACGGCTCTGGGAGGCGTCGACAACATCACAGCAGTGACCCACTGTATGACCCGTTTGCGTTTCGTTATCAAAGATGACTCGCAGGTCGACAGCGCGACGCTGAAAACCCTCACTGGCGTGCTGGGCGTGGTGCGCAACGAGAACCAGTGTCAGGTGATTATCGGCAACACCGTTTCGCAGGCATATCGTGAAGTGGTCAGCCTGTTGCCTGCCAACATGCAGCCTGCTGAGCCGCAAATCAAACCCCGACTGACGCTGAAGCGAATTGGCGCGGGGATCCTTGATGCGCTGATCGGCACGATGTCACCGCTGATCCCGGCAATTATCGGTGGATCAATGCTCAAGCTGCTGGCAATGGTTCTGGAAATGACCGGCGTGCTGGTGAAAGGATCGTCCACCCTCACCATTCTGACCGTTATCGGCGACGGCGCATTTTTCTTCCTGCCGCTGATGGTCGCCGCTTCGGCAGCCATTAAATTCAAAACCAACATGTCGCTGGCAATTGCTATTGCGGGTGTGCTGGTCCATCCCAGCTTTATCGATCTGATGGCAAAAGCCGCGCAGGGTGAGCACGTTGAGTTTGCCCTGATCCCAGTGACGGCGGTGAAATACACCTACACGGTGATCCCGGCGCTGGTCATGACCTGGTGCTTGTCATACATCGAACGCAGGGTCGATCGTATAACTCCGGCGGTGACCAAAAACTTCCTCAAACCGATGCTGATCGTGCTGATCGCTGCCCCGCTCGCCATCGTCATCATTGGCCCGATCGGTATCTGGATCGGTAGCGCGATTTCAGCGCTGGTCTATACCATCCACGGCTATCTCGGCTGGCTGTCAGTGGCCATTATGGGCGCGCTGTGGCCGCTGCTGGTAATGACCGGTATGCACCGTGTCTTTACGCCAACCATTATTCAGACGATTGCCGAAACCGGAAAAGAAGGCATGGTAATGCCATCGGAAATTGGCGCCAATTTGTCGTTAGGTGGTTCATCGCTGGCAGTGGCATGGAAAACCAAAAACCCGGAGCTGCGCCAGACTGCGTTAGCAGCTGCCGCCTCAGCCATCATGGCGGGCATTTCCGAACCCGCGCTATATGGCGTGGCAATCCGCTTGAAACGTCCGCTGATTGCGAGCCTTATCAGCGGTTTTATCTGCGGTGCTGTTGCTGGAATGGCCGGGCTTGCAAGCCACTCCATGGCGGCTCCAGGTCTGTTCACCAGCGTCCAGTTTTTCGATCCGGCCAATCCGATGACCATCGTTTGGGTATTTGGCGTGATGGCACTGGCGGTAGTGCTTTCTTTTGTACTAACGCTGATTCTCGGCTTTGAAGATATTCCTGTCGAAGATGCAGCCGCGCAGGCCAGAAAAAACCAGGCCGCACAACCGGGCAATATCAATGGAGCCAGCATTTGACTGGTATGAACTGAGGTTAATTATGTCTGTTTTTCCGCAAGGATTTTTATGGGGCGGCGCACTGGCCGCCAACCAGTCTGAAGGGGCATACCGGGAAGGCGGCAAAGGGCTGACTACCGTCGATATGATCCCCCACGGCACACACCGCATGCCCGTCAAACTGGGTCAGGAAAAGCGCCTTACGCTGCGGGATGAAGAATTTTATCCCAGCCATCAGGCGATCGACTTTTATCATCGCTATAAAGAAGATATCGCGCTGATGGCGGAAATGGGGTTTACGGTTTTTCGTACTTCCATTGCCTGGAGCCGCCTCTACCCTAACGGCGACGAGCTGACGCCGAATGAAGACGGAATCGCGTTTTATCGGGCCGTGTTTGCAGAGTGTAAAAAATACGGTATTGAGCCATTAGTCACGCTGTGTCACTTCGATGTGCCTATGCATCTGGTCACCGAGTACGGCTCCTGGCGTAACCGCAAAATGGTGGAGTTCTTTACCCGCTACGCCCGTACCTGCTTCGAGGCCTTTGACGGTCTGGTGAAGTACTGGCTGACGTTCAACGAAATCAACATTATGCTGCACAGCCCCTTTTCAGGCGCCGGGCTGGTATTTGAAGAAGGTGAAAATCAGGATCAGGTGAAATATCAGTCCGCTCACCACGAACTGATAGCCAGCGCCCTGGCGACTAAAATAGCCCATGAAATTAATCCGCAAAACCAGGTCGGTTGTATGCTGGCTGGCGGTAATTTTTATCCTTACTCGTGTAAGCCGGAAGATGTGTGGACCGCACTGGAAAAAGACCGTGAAAACCTGTTCTTTATTGATGTGCAGGCGCGCGGGGCCTACCCGGCTTACTCTGCCCGCGTGTTTCGCGAAAAAGGCGTGGTAATCGAAAAAGCCCCGGAAGACGACGACATCCTGAAAAACACCGTCGATTTCGTCTCGTTCAGCTATTACGCATCGCGCTGCGCCTCCGCTGAAATGAACACGGGCAATACCAGCGCCGCCAACGTGGTGAAGTCGCTGCGTAATCCGTACATTGCCGCCAGTGAATGGGGCTGGGGAATCGATCCGCTCGGCCTGCGCATCACCATGAATATGATGTATGACCGCTACCAGAAGCCGCTGTTTCTGGTGGAAAACGGGCTGGGAGCGAAAGATGAAATCGATGCTAACGGTGAGATCAATGACGACTATCGCATCAGCTATTTACGCGAACATATTCGCGCCATGGCAGACGCGATTGAAGATGGCGTGCCGCTGATGGGTTACACCTCCTGGGGCTGTATCGATCTGGTTTCTGCCTCAACCGGTGAGATGAGCAAACGCTACGGTTTTGTCTATGTGGACCGCGATGACGCGGGCAACGGCACGCTGGCACGTACCCGTAAGAAATCATTCTGGTGGTACAAAAAAGTCATCGCCAGTAACGGTGCCGATCTGGCATGACGAATCTGCCGGAGGGGGTTACAGCCTTCCGGCAGAAGTGCTTATTTTCATTTCATTTATTACATTCCAGATTTGGAATCGTCCTTCCAGTTTCAGGTTTGCCCTCCCCCTTTTTTACTGGCATTTTATTCAGTAGTTTTTAATCCAGGCCGTTCACCACAAGGAAGCGTGCATGTTTGATAAAAAGGGCAAAACAGCGGTGGCAATCACCAAACCGGTACGTCGCTTGAAAGTCAGCTATGTCAGAAAACGCCATGAAGATCCAAAAACGGGTTATACGCGACGAATCAGTCGTCACGCCTCACTCACGCTGAACGGCGACTGGCTGGAACAAGCTGGATTTCCGACCGGTACAGCAGTGAATGTATCAGTGATGCAGGGGAAATTAATTATTGAGCAGGCAATTGAATGACGAGGATACACTGGGAAAACAGGCCGGATGTCGTTCACATCCGGCACTGATACGGTTTACTCTTCTGGTGCTTCCAGCTCGGAGAATCCACCGTGTCCTTCCCAACCGGCTAATCGCTGATAGACGGTATCAACAGCATCTTTGATCGGCTGTGTCATCGGGTAGTAAAAACCGACGATGTCCGGTTGAATGCCGAGGAAAATTACCTCACCAACATCGTCTTTCAGCTGATCTACCAGGTAGTTCAGCGGCATGTTGTGGGTGGTCATCATGAACATCTCGGCAATGTCATCGGGATCGATAATGCGGATTTCACCGGGGTTCAGCCCCATATCGGTGGCATCAACAATCAACAAACGTTGCGGACGCAGTTCTCGGATGGCGATAATATCGTTCTCCGGCGCGCTACCGCCGTCGATGACAACCCAGTTGCCTTGAGGATTTGCAGCACACATTTCAGCCAGCAGCGGGCCCGCGCCGTCATCGCCCATCATGCTGTTACCCACACATAATAAAACGTCAGTCACGGTGTCTCCTCACCATCAGATAGATGGCGCTTTCCTGGTGTATGTCGTGCAGCATGCTAAGCATCAGCTTGCTCCACTCCTGCTGCTGCGGGGTCTGCACGGCACGCGCATCATCGAACGCGCGCGCCAGCATTTGTACATGGTTGAAATCGATAACGATCTCGCCGTATTTCGGCACGCCTTCCATTTTCCGGCGGGCTTCGCTTCCCTCTGCAAGGGTAGCAATCCATGCCAAATATTCGTCCCATGGACAAGTTAACGCCGATTCCAGGCAATCGATGATCCCAAGGTGGTGACCAATCGCCAGGCTGTAATAGACAACCTGCTGCGCCTCAGCGGGCGTCGCATCGTTCTCATCAATAAATTTACGGCTCAGTTGACTGAACACCACCGTTTCACTCATCGGATACGCGCCTCTTCGACAACATGGTTAAGATGCGTGACGATCTCGGTCAGACGCGGATCGTTTTCCGCTTCCAGCCAGCGCGCCACCTGATGTTCACCCTGCCCTAACTGCGTCATATAGTCATCAGCAATCTGACGGCCGTAGCGGTATCCCGCCAGACGGCGAGCTTCGCGGTCTACCTTGACGCGCAGCGGCTGAACCATGTCCGGATGCAGAATTTCCGCCGGCTGTTCGTCCAGTTCACCCGGCGCACGCGCGTGAATTTTTTGCTCCAGCAGACCCAGCGCCATGGCAAAACCATACAGCGTTGCCGCAGGCGTCGGCGGACAACCTGGAATATACACGTCCACCGGTACGATTTTGTCCGTGCCGCCCCATACGCAATATAAGTCGTGGAAGATACCGCCGCTGTTACCGCAGGCACCGTAAGAGATACAAATTTTCGGATCTGGCGCAGACTGCCAGGCACGCAGCGCCGGAGAGCGCATGGCACGGGTTACCGCGCCGGTAAACAGCAGAATATCCGCATGGCGCGGTGACGGTACGACTTTGATGCCAAAACGTTCGGCATCAAACAGCGGAGAAAGCGTAGCAAAGATTTCGATTTCGCAACCGTTGCAGCCGCCGCAGTCCACGCGGTAAACATACGCTGAACGCTTGATGCTTTTCAGCAGCGATGCTTTCATGCTGGCAATGGATTCATCCACCGTCATCGGTACCGGAATACCGTTGGCGTCACGTGGGCCTAATAAATTGCTCATCAGCTGGCCTCTTTCATATGGCGAGTCAGTTCAATACGGTCAGACGGCACCAGGCATTTCTGGCGCTTACAATCCGGGCAGGTCTCAAAGCTTTCACGGTGGTTTTCCGCGCGGGTATCACCGTTGTGCTTAAGCAGCGCAATGGCGTAATCAATCTCTTTTTGCACCGCAAACGGACGGTTACATACGCGGCAATTGCACAGCGCAAAACGAGACTGCTGCAGGAAATCATCTTTCTTCCACACCGCCAGCTCATACTCCTGCGACAGCTTGATTGCCGCTGTCGGGCAGACTTCTTCGCAGCGGGCGCAGAAAATGCAGCGCCCAAGGTTGAACTGCCACGCCAGCTCATTGGTGACCAGATCGGTTTCTACCGTCAGAGCGTTCGACGGGCACGCATTGACACAGGCCGCACAGCCGATGCACTGCTGCGGATTGTGCTCGGGTTTACCGCGGAAATTTTTATCGACCGCAATTGGCTCCAGCGGATACGACGACGTCGGCGCCCCGGTTTTGATGACTTTTTTGATAAAGGTAAACATGGCGATTCCTTATTTCAGCGGCGAGTTTTTACGCTCGATGCTGTAGCGCTCAAGTTCTTTGTACGGCACGACTTTGCTCTTCTTCTTACGCACATCGACCACAGTCATACGGTCAGTACAGGAGTAGCAAGGATCGAGGCTACCGATAATCAGCGGGGCATCGGAAACGGTATTGCCACGCAGCATGTAGCGCAGCGTCGGCCAGTTGGCGTAAGTCGCCGCACGGCAGCGCCAGCGATACAGTTTCTGGTTGTCGCCGGTCATGCTCCAGTGGATGTCATCTCCACGCGGCGCTTCAGCAAAGCCCAGTGCAAAACGGTGAGGAATATAGGTAAAGCCTTCCACCGCCAGCGGTCCGCCCGGCAGGTTGTCCAGACCAAAGTCGATCATGTTCAGTGCGGTATAGACTTCATTGATACGGACTTTCAGGCGAGAAATAACGTCGCAGCCCTGCTCGCTGTGAACTTCCATCGGCAGCAGGCCATAGCCTACAAACGGGTGATCGGCGCGGGTGTCACGCGCGTGACCGCTGGCGCGAACCATCGGACCGACGTTACTAAAGTCGCGAGCGATTTCTGGATCCAAACGACCAATACCCACGGTACGCTGTTCCATGTTCGGCGTACTGAGCAGCATATCGACCAGTTCCTGCACCTCACGACGCATCTGCTGCGCCAGTTGACGGGTCTGGATCATATCGTCTTTCAGCAGGTCACGACGGATACCGCCGATCAGGTTCATACCGTAAGTTTTACGCGCCCCGGTGAGGATCTCCGCCATCTTCATCGACGTTTCACGCACGCGGAAGAACTGCATAAAGCCGGAGTCAAAACCGGTGAAGTGACAGGCCAGGCCGAGGTTCAGCAGATGCGAGTGCAAACGCTCCACTTCCAGCAGAATGGCGCGGATCATCTGCGCGCGTTCCGGCACCACGATACCCATCGCATTCTCTACGGAGGTGGTATAGGCGGTGCTGTGGGCAAAACCGCAGATGCCGCACACACGGTCCGACAGGAACGTCACTTCGTTGTAACCCATACGGGTTTCCGCCAGTTTCTCCATGCCGCGGTGGACATAGAACAGACGATAGTCGGCGTCGATGATGTTCTCGCCGTCAACAAACAGGCGGAAGTGACCGGGTTCATCGGAGGTGACGTGCAACGGGCCAATCGGCACCACGTTATTTTTCTTGTCGCCCAGTTCGTTGATGAACTCGTAGGTTTCAGCATCGGTAGTCGGCGCTGGGCGCTGACGATAATCCATGCTGTCTTTACGCAGCGGATAGAGTTCGTCCGGCCAGTCATCCGGTAACACCAGACGGCGCTCATCCGGTAAACCAACCGGGATCAAACCGTACATGTCGCGCACTTCACGCTCGCCCCAGACCGCTGCTGGAACGCGCGGCGTGACGGACGGGAACTCCAGTTTATTGGCATCGACTTCAACGCGGACGGTTATCCAGCACTTGGTGCCCTGCTCCATCGACATCACGTAATAAACGGCGTAATGACCGCACAGCTGACGTTCGTCGTTACCAAACAGCACGGATAACCAGCCGCCCTGTTTGTAGTACAGGAACTCCACCACTTCCGGCAGGTAGTTCACCTTGACGGTGATCGTCAGCTGATCTTTGGTCTGCCAGGCTTCATCCAGCACCACGCCCGGAAAGGCCTGGTGCAGCGCAGCGAGATATTGTTGACCTAATTTTTCTTCAGACATGCTCAAACTCTCTTAAATCACGCCACCAGCAAGGAGACGAACGCTAAAAACGAAAACCCAAAACCGGCCCAGGTCACGCGTGAAGTGGCGCAAAAACGCAGACGCGCCATGCTGTTTTCGAACAGGGCGATGACCAGCACGCCGAGGACCAGCTTGACGACGGCAATCACCAGCGCCAGCAGCAGTCCACCGGCGGTGAAGGTTTCCATCTGTCCCCACGGCAGGAACACGCCAACGAACATTTGCAGAACGACCAGCTGTTTGAGGCTAATGCCCCACTTCAGCACGGCAAAACCGCTGCCGCTGTATTCAGTCAATGGACCTTCCTGCAGCTCCTGCTCTGCTTCCGCCAGATCGAACGGCAGTTTGCCCATTTCGATAAAGGTGGCGAAAGCACAGGCGCACAGTGCCAGAATCAGCGGGATGCTGCGCGCAGCAGGCCAGTGGTAAATGGTATCGGCGATATTGCTGATATGGGTTGAACCCGCAACCTGTGCCGCTACCCACAGCCCCAGCAGCAGGATAGGTTCAACCAGCACACCGAGCATCGCTTCACGGCTGGCGCCAATGGCGGTAAACGGGCTACCGGTATCCAGTCCCGCGATAGAGAAGAAGAAACGGGCGATGGCGAACAGGTAAATTAAGGTGATCAGATCGCCAAGTTGTGGCAGCGGCGAGCCAACGGTCACTACCGGCAACGCAGTGGCGATAGTCAGCATCACGCCCACCATCACAAACGGCGTCAGGCGGAAAACCCAGCTGGAATCCGCAGGCGCAATGCTCTGACGGCCCAGCAGTTTGATAATGTCGCGGTATTCCTGCAAAACGCCCGGACCGCGGCGATTGTGCAAACGCGCACGCGCCACGCGGGTAACACCGGACAGCAGCGGCGCAACGGCAAACAGCACCAGCGCCTGAATTAACGGATATAAAACACTCATTCTCAGGCTCCTCGTGAAACCACAATCACCACCAGCACCGCCAGCTCAATCAGCGCCAGGCGACGGAACAGCACCGGTGCAGCCGCATTATGCCAGCCCGGAACCAGTGATACCGGGTTCAGCCATTTACGCAGTTTGAGTACCGGGGCAAAGGCTTCTTTCACCGGCATGGCAAAACCGTGCGCGGTAATCACCATTGACTGCTCGTGATCGTAACCACACACCCATGCCGCACCGCGTGAACGCGACGGCAGACGGTTGCCTTTGAAAATGGCCATGATGATGAACGGCAGCAGCGGACACGCGATCAGCAGCAGCGTGATCATTGGCTGAGAAACGGTGGTGTTCGCGGTTTCCAACGGCAGCGGAACGGCAGAGGAGATCATCGGCAGCAGCCACGGCGCAGCAACGCCGCCAATCACGCAGCAGATAGCCAGCGCGACGACGCTCACTCCCATCAGGATTGGCGCGCAGCAGGCATTTTCAGCTTCCTTCGTGCGCGGTGCGCCAAGGAACGTAACGCCATAGACTTTCGCCATACACATCACCGCCAGCGCGCCGGTAATTGCCAGCCCTACCGCAAGCAACGGTCCTAACAGGCTACCGACAAACGCGCCGCTGTTGCCAAGCTTAAAGAAGGATTGGTAGATAACCCACTCACCGGCAAAACCGTTCAGCGGCGGCAGTGCGGCCATCGCCATCAGACCAACCAGCATCGCCAGCGAGATAACCGGCATACGTTTACCGATACCGCCCAGTTTTTCGATATCACGATGACCGGTACGGAACCAGATGCTGCCTGCACCCAGGAACAGAACGCTTTTGAACAGGCTGTGGTTTACCAGGTGGTACAGACCGCCGGTCAAACCCAGCGCGATCAGCGCCGGTTGATTCAGGGAAATTCCGGTCACGCCAGCGCCCAGACCCAGCAGAATAATGCCGATGTTTTCCAGCGTGTGGTACGCCAGCAGGCGCTGGATGTTGTGTTCCATCAGCGCATACAGACCGCCAACAAACGCGGTGATCATGCCCAGCACCAGCAGCGTAATCCCCCACCACAGCGGCGCGTTACCGCCCAGCAGCGACAGGGAGAGAATACCCAGCAGACCAACCTTCATGACGACGGTAGAGAACAGCGCCGCAGCCGGTGCGCTGGCATTGGCGTGTGCCTGTGGCACCCAACCGTGGAGCGGAATAATCCCGGCCAGCAGGCCAAAACCTGCCACGCCCAGCAGCCAGATGTCAGATCCGAGCGGCAGCTCCTGGGTGCGCAGGTCTAGCAGACGCAGCTCCAGAGTGCCGTAACGTTGCCACACCAGGTAGCAGGCGACCGCCAGCAGCAGCGTACCAATACGCCCCAGCGCAAACCACAGTTTGCCTTCTTTACTGCATCCGGTGAGGAACACGGCACACAGCGCCATGATTTCCTCCATCACCACCAGCGTACCGAGGTTACTGGCAACCACCGCACATACCGCCGCGGCCATCAGCAGATTCACCAGCAGGCCGTTAGCTTTCACCTGCGGATGACGATGCCAGTCAATGTTGTACAGGCTGACAAACAGGCCGCACAGGCCCAGTGTAATCAGCCAGATAGCATTCAGCGGAGTAATTTGCAGACTGTGACCAATAAACGGCATCACGCCGCTCACTGCCAGCGCATTAGTCAGAACGGTAAAACCCGCGGCTGCCGTACACAGGCTGCCGACCGCACCGCCAACCCCAGCAATCCAGCCGCTCAGCGATTTATGAAATGAAAACAGAAATGCCAGAACCGCAGCCGCTGTAAACCAGGCCACGCCGCTGTTAATCAGTGAAATTGCGCTCATTTTGCATCCCCACTCTGAGCCTGCTGAAACAAGGTGAGATCGCCGAAATCGGTATTGAAAGTCAGCTCACGCTTACGTTTGCTGGCGCGGGCGATATCCATGTTGCTCACCAGATGCAGGGCTTTGGTCGGACACATGCGCACGCAGGCAGGACCTTGCTCGTCAAAACTACACAGATCGCATTTCACCGCGATGGCACGAACGCCAGGAACCCAGTCCAACAGCGAACTCACGCGAGCAGGCGCTGGCGGAGCCGGAGGCGCTTTTGGCGTATTGGCGTTTGCCGGAATGTGTAGCGGACGGCTACCGGAAAACTCTATCGCGCCAAACGGACAAGCGATCCCGCACAGTTTGCAGCTTACGCACAGGCTTTCGTTCAGCTGTACGGCGCCATCAACGCGGTTAATGGCATTAACCGGACACACGGTGGCGCAAGGCGCATCTTCACACTGGTGGCAAAGCTGCGGCGCGGATTCTTTTTCATTTAACATCACTTTCAGGCGCGGCATTGACTGCAGGCCATGCTGGCGATGTGTCTCTGAGCAGGCGGCTTCACAGGTGTGGCAGCCAATACAAAGAGTGGAGTCAGCAATTACAAAACGATTCACCAGGCATTCCTCAGGTGATAGTCATTTTTGACGAAAACATGTCTACCAAATGTCATTTCGACATTTTTCGACATGCCCATTCCCTAAAACGTCGTGACGCAGTATGTAGACCGCACCATGACAAAGTGGGCAGCACCCGAGGCTTAAGCCGGGCTATGTCCCTCAACCAGCTGGCTTAAATTCACCGGCATATTGTTCTCAACCGCGGTGTACAGGCTGTCGTAGACGGTGGCGATTTTTTCGAGATAGTGCTCCAGCACCTGCTCGCGATCGCGGTTGCTAATACGCTCATCGACCTTACCGTCGATAGTCAATTCTGCCTGTGCAATCAGCTGCTTATCATCACCGTCTTTCGTTTCGACGTAGTATTCGATGGTATGGCTGTTAAAGCCGTCCGCCAGCGTGACGTAGATAGTGAAGTGTTCAAAAAGGACGAAGCAGAGATCCTTGTCCGGTGCGCAGCTCATCGCATGATGCAAACGCGCTTTTGACAGGGTGATCCCCTGAACCAGCGAGTTGCAGTAAATACGCCACTGGTCCTGTAGGCGACGATGCCGTTCAGCGATGTAATCGGCTTTTTCGCTTATTTCCCAAATAGTCATGTCAGGTTACCCGTTTAGCAGAGATGAACAGCCTTAAGCACATTTCATGCCAAAATTAAATTACTTAATTTTCATATAGATAAAAAATCAAAGGCGGGTGACGACATGTCATTTCGTCATCGTCGTCATTGTCACGAATGAAAAAAATCAACCTGGCATGCTTATTGCTTTTACTACGGCAACTTCACAGGAGGCGGTATGCACGAAATAACCCTCTGCCAACGGGCACTGGAATTGATTGAACAACAGGCCACGCAACACGGTGCTAAGCGAGTAACTGGGGTCTGGCTCAAAATTGGCGCATTTTCTTGCGTAGAAACCAGCGCTCTCTCCTTTTGTTTTGATCTGGTATGCCGCGGGACCCTTGCAGAAGGTTGTAAACTCCACCTCGAAGAACAAGAAGCCGAATGTTGGTGCGAATCTTGTCAGCAATACGTCACGTTACTGACGCAACGCGTGCGCCGATGTCCGCAATGCAACAGCGATATGCTGAGAATTGTGGCCGATGACGGCTTACAGATTCGACGTATTGAAATAGATGAAACTCCAGCGCCGGATGGCGACGCTTAAGCGTCTTATCCAGCCTACAGAAAGAGCTCGTTTGTAGGCCGGATAAGGCAACGTAGCCATCCGGCAACAGATGTATCGCAAGTAAAAAGATCAGGAGTGAGCGATGTGTACGACATGTGGTTGCGCTGAAGGCAACCTATATATAGAGGGTGATGAGCATAATCCCCACTCGGCGTTTCGCAGCGCGCCATTTGCCCCGGCGGCTCGTCCGGCGCTGAATATTACCGGTGTGAAGACCTCAAATTTCACACCGAGCCAGACCGAAGAAGGCGATTTGCACTACGGTCACGGTGAGGCCGGAACCCACGCACCAGGTATGAGCCAACGCCGTATGCTGGAAGTGGAAATTGACGTACTGGACAAAAACAACCGCCTCGCCGAGCGCAACCGTGCCCGCTTTGCGGCCCGTCAGCATCTGGTGCTGAACCTTGTTTCAAGCCCGGGCTCTGGTAAAACTACCCTGCTGACCGAAACGCTGATGAAGCTGAAAGATAGCGTGCCGTGCGCCGTTATCGAAGGTGACCAGCAGACGGTGAACGATGCCGCCCGTATTCGCGCCACAGGCACGCCCGCCATTCAGGTCAACACAGGTAAAGGTTGCCACCTTGACGCACAAATGATTGCTGACGCCGCGCCGCGTTTGCCGCTTGACGATAACGGTATTCTGTTCATTGAAAACGTCGGCAACCTGGTCTGCCCGGCCAGCTTCGACCTCGGCGAGCGCCATAAAGTGGCCGTGCTTTCAGTAACCGAAGGTGAAGACAAACCGCTGAAATACCCGCATATGTTTGCCGCCGCATCGCTGATGCTGCTCAACAAAGTGGATCTACTGCCGTACCTCAATTTTGACGTTGAAAAATGCATTGCCAGCGCCCGGGAAGTGAACCCGGGGATTGAGATTATCCTAATTTCCGCCACCAGTGGTGAAGGGATGGATCAATGGCTCTCCTGGCTGGAGACGCAGCGATGTGCATAGGTGTTCCGGGTCAAATCCGCACCATTGATGGCAACCAGGCCAAAGTCGACGTTTGCGGTATTCAGCGCGACGTCGACCTGACGCTGGTCGGTAGCTGTGATGAACATGGCCAACCGCGCCTCGGCCAGTGGGTACTGGTCCACGTCGGTTTTGCCATGAGCATCATTAATGAAGCTGAAGCGCGCGATACGCTCGACGCGCTGCAAAACATGTTTGACGTTGAGCCGGATGTCGGCGCGTTGCTGTACGGCGAGGAAAAATAAATGCGTTTTGTTGACGAATACCGCGCACCAGAACAGGTGATGCAGTTGATAGAGCACCTGTGTGAACGTGCCGCCCACCTCTCCTACACGGCTGAACGCCCGCTGCGGATCATGGAAGTTTGTGGTGGTCATACCCACGCTATCTTCAAATTCGGGCTCGACCAGTTGTTACCGGAAAACGTGGAGTTTATTCATGGTCCGGGTTGCCCGGTTTGCGTTCTGCCGATGGGCAGAATCGACAGCTGTGTAGAAATTGCCAGCCATCCAGAAGTAATTTTCTGCACCTTTGGCGACGCCATGCGCGTGCCAGGAAAACAAGGCTCACTACTACAGGCCAAAGCGCGCGGCGCGGATATCCGCATCGTCTATTCACCGATGGATGCACTGAAGCTGGCGCAGGAAAACCCAACGCGTAAAGTGGTGTTCTTTGGCCTGGGTTTTGAAACCACAATGCCAACGACCGCTATCACCCTGCAACAGGCAAAGCAGCGTGACGTGCAGAACTTTTACTTTTTCTGCCAGCACATCACGCTTATCCCTACGCTGCGCAGCCTGCTGGAACAGCCGGACAACGGTATCGACGCCTTTTTAGCGCCGGGCCACGTCAGCATGGTGATTGGCACCGACGCCTACAACTTCATTGCTTCAGATTTCCATCGCCCGCTGGTGGTCGCCGGTTTCGAACCGCTTGATCTCCTGCAAGGCGTAGTGATGTTAATTGAGCAGAAAATTGCAGCCCAAAGCCAGGTAGAAAACCAGTACCGCCGCGTGGTACCGGATGCCGGTAACGCGTTAGCGCAACAGGCCATTGCCGAGGTGTTCTGCGTCAATGGTGACAGCGAATGGCGCGGTCTGGGCGTTATCGAATCCTCTGGCGTTCACCTGACGCCGGACTATCAGCGCTTTGATGCCGAAGCACATTTCCAGCCAGCGCCGCAGCAGGTGTATGACGATCCGCGCGCGCGTTGTGGGGAAGTGCTGACGGGCAGATGTAAACCACATCAGTGCCCGTTATTTGGCAAAACGTGTAACCCGGAGACCGCGTTTGGCGCCCTGATGGTCTCCTCAGAAGGCGCATGTGCCGCCTGGTATCAGTATCGTCAGCAGGAGTGTGAAGCATGAGCAGCGTACAACTCGCCCACGGTAGCGGCGGTCAGGCTATGCAGCAGTTGATCAACAGTCTGTTTATGGAGGCTTTCGCGAATCCGTGGCTGGCGGAACAAGAAGATCAGGCGCGTCTGGAACTGGCACAACTGGTGGCAGAAGGCGACCGTCTGGCGTTTTCAACTGACAGCTACGTTATCGATCCGTTGTTCTTCCCCGGCGGCAATATTGGCAAGCTGGCCATCTGCGGTACGGCTAACGACGTGGCGGTCAGCGGAGCTATTCCACGCTACCTCTCCTGCGGTTTTATCCTCGAAGAGGGCCTGCCGATGGAGACACTGAAAACCGTTGTTAACAGCATGGCAGCAACCGCGCGCGAAGCAGGTATCGCCATCGTGACTGGCGATACCAAAGTCGTGCAGCGTGGTGCAGCAGACAAGCTGTTCATTAACACTGCCGGAATGGGGGCAATTCCCGCCAACATTCACTGGGGTGCACAGACTCTCGGTGTGGGTGATGTGCTGCTGGTCAGTGGTTCGCTTGGCGATCACGGCGCAACTATCCTTAACCTACGCGAGCAATTGGGTCTGGATGGCGAACTGGTCAGCGACTGCGCGGTGTTAACACCTCTTATCCAGACGCTGCGTGATATTCCTGGCGTGAAGGCGCTTCGTGACGCCACCCGTGGCGGCGTGAATGCGGTCACGCATGAATTTGCCGCTGCATGTGGATTTGGTATTGAGTTGTCTGAAGCTGCCCTGCCCGTGAAGCCAGCGGTGCGTGGCGTTTGCGAGCTGCTGGGTCTGGATGCGCTCAACTTTGCCAACGAAGGCAAACTGGTGATTGCCGTTGAACGCCAGGCCGCTGAAACCGTGCTTGCCGCGCTGCGCGCGCATCCGTTAGGGTGCGATGCTGCAATGATTGGTGAAGTGGTCGAACGCAAAGGTGTTCGTCTTGCCGGACTCTACGGCGTGAAACGAACCCTCGATTTACCACACGCCGAACCATTACCTCGTATATGCTAGCAGCCGGTTGGCAGCATGCTGTAGGCCGGATAAGACGCATTTGTGTCACTATCCGGCATTAACGCTGCATAACGCCTGATGGCGCTTTGCTTATCAGGCCTACGGATTGCGTGACCAGCGAGTTTGCGGTCAGCCATCCGGCAATAATTTACGACTTATACCTATAATTCATTTACCGTTTTCGCACCGTTCTGCGGTGCTTTCCCTGGAAAAGCAATATGTCGTATACACCGATGAGTGACCTCGGACAGCAAGGCCTGTTCGATATTACTCGTACATTATTACAGCAGCCCGATCTCCCGTCTCTTAGCGAGGCGCTTTCGCAGCTGGTCAAGCGTTCAGCGCTGGCCGACTGCGCGGCTATTGTCTTATGGCAGGCACAAACGCAACGTGCGCGTTATTTTGCAACGCGTGAAAATGGTAAACCCATCGATTATGAAGACGAAACGGTGCTGGCACATGGTCCGGTACGCCGCATTTTGTCTCGCCCTGATGCGTTGCACTGCAACTATCATGAGTTTACGGAAACATGGCCACAATTGGCTTCAGGTGGACTGTATTCTGAATTTGGCCACTACTGCCTGCTGCCACTGGCGGCAGATGGGCGCATCTTTGGCGGTTGCGAATTCATCCGTAACGAAGACCGTCCGTGGAGTGAAAAAGAATATAACCGTCTACAGACCTTCACTCAGATAGTCGGCGTCGTTGCTGAACAAATTCAAAGCAGAGTCAGCAACAACGTCGATTACGATCTGCTGTGTCGTGAGCGTGACAACTTTCGCATCCTGGTCGCCATCACCAATGCCGTGCTCTCCCGACTGGATATTGATGAGCTGGTCAGCGAAGTCGCCAAAGAGATCCACCACTACTTCGACATCGATGCCATCAGCATCGTGTTACGCAGCGATCGCAAAAATAAACTCAGTATCTATTCCACTCACTATCTGGATGAACATCATCCGGCACACGAACAGAGTGAAGTGGACGAAGCGGGAACGCTCTCTGAACGGGTCTTCAAAAGCAAAGAGATGCTGCTGATCAACCTGAGCGAACGTGACATCCTTGCCCCTTACGAACGGATGCTGTTCGAAACCTGGGGCAACCAGCTACAAACCCTGTGTCTGCTACCGCTGATGTCCGGCAATACTATGCTCGGCGTACTCAAGCTGGCACAGTGCGAAGAGAAAGTTTTCACTACCGCCAACCTCAAGCTATTGCGCCAGATTGCCGAGCGTGTGGCAATTGCCGTGGATAACGCGCTAGCCTACCAGGAAATTCACCGCCTGAAGGAACGTCTGGTCGATGAAAACCTGGCGTTGACTGAACAACTCAACAACGTAGAGAGTGAGTTCGGCGAAATCATTGGTCGCAGCGAAGCTATGTACAGCGTACTCAAGCAGGTCGAAATGGTGGCGCAAAGCGACAGCACCGTCTTGATTCTGGGTGAGACCGGAACGGGTAAAGAGCTGATCGCACGAGCCATTCACAACCTGAGCGGACGTAACGCCCGCCGGATGGTGAAGATGAACTGCGCGGCAATGCCTGCCGGATTACTGGAAAGCGATCTGTTTGGTCATGAGCGTGGCGCGTTTACCGGTGCCAGCACGCAGCGGATTGGTCGTTTCGAGCTGGCAGATAAAAGTTCGCTGTTCCTCGATGAAGTTGGCGATATGCCGCTGGAGCTTCAGCCTAAGCTACTGCGGGTTCTGCAAGAGCAGGAATTTGAACGTCTGGGCAGTAATAAGCTGATCCAGACCGATGTCCGTTTGATCGCCGCCACCAACCGCGATCTGAAGAAGATGGTTGCCGATCGCGAATTTCGTAACGATCTGTATTACCGACTGAACGTCTTCCCGATCCATCTGCCGCCGCTGCGTGAGCGCCCGGAAGATATTCCGCTGCTGGTAAAAGCCTTCACCTTTAAAATTGCTCGTCGGATGGGACGCAATATCGACAGTATTCCTGCCGAGGCTCTGCGCACGCTGAGCTGTATGGAATGGCCGGGTAACGTGCGTGAGCTGGAAAACGTGGTAGAACGTGCGGTTCTGCTTACCCGGGGCAACGTGCTGCAACTATCCCTTCCGGATATTGCCCCTTTGACGCCGTCTACGCCTCCGGTGGCAACCGAAGTCGCACAGGACGGTGAAGATGAATACCAGTTGATTATGCGCGTACTGAAAGAAACCAACGGGGTGGTTGCCGGTCCCAAAGGCGCGGCACAAAGGCTGGGGCTGAAACGTACAACGTTACTCTCACGCATGAAGAGATTAGGCATTGATAAGGATGCACTGGTTTAACTGATTGCCCGATAGCGCTACGCTTATCGGGCCTACATGACGGAGGCGTTTACCTCGTAGGCCGGATAAGGCATCGCCGCCATCCGGCATAGAATTACTTCTTCCGCTGGTACTTCTCCGGTAACGCCGGCACTGGACGTTTGTCATCAATCAGGTGACGTACGGTCAGAATCGGGTGACGCCAGAGCATTCTCGGTCCAGCCCAACGCATAATTTGCTTCATCTCTTCGCGTTTAGCAGGTTGATAACAGTGCACAGGACACTGTTTACAGGCCGGTTTTTCCTCACCAAATACGCACTTGTCGAGGCGTTTTTGCGCATAGGCAAATAACGCATCGTAATGCCCCGGCTCGTCTGAAGCCTGCGGACACTGGCTCTCGTAGAGCGAAATCATTCTCTGGATCGTCATTTTTTCACGTGCAATGCGTTTGCCGGACATGATGCCTCCACAATTAAGTTGCATAAATAATACACCTTAATCATGAAGGCAACCAAGACCCGAGTACCACTTACTCGTCACAACGGCTAAATTGCCCTGCGTTTATAAGGACGGTAGTGTGGTAACCAAAAGTTATCTTTTATGCTTTGCAACAGCGCGTCGTCGCTCATCTTCTCTGCCACGCCCGACAGCTGCGCTGCCTTACCGACCTCAAAGGCAATGCTGCGGGTCACCTCACAGATTGTCTCAATCTCCGGCAACAGAGCACCTTCCCCGTTACGCACCAACGGGGAAGCATCGGCTAGCGCACGGCTTGCCGCCATCAGCATAGCCTCTGTTACGCGTGTCGCACCACTGGCGATAGCCCCCAGACCGATGGCCGGGAAAACATACACGTTATTACACTGCGCCACCGGAATGGAGCGTCCATTAAATTCAATCACACCGCAGGGACTACCGGTCGCGATAATGGCCTGTCCCTCGGTCCAGCGAATGATATCTTCTGGTCGCGCTTCCATTCTCGAAGTGGGATTCGACAACGGCATAACGATCGGGCGGCCGCAGTATTGGTACATCGTGCTAATGACCTCCTGCGAGAACAATCCAGCCTGACCCGACACACCCAGCATCACCGTGGGTTTGGCATTGTGGATAACCTCCAGTAGCGACGGTGCCAGCCCCTCAAACTGCCAGTCAGATACGGCCTCGGGAGACTGCGCCAGCGGTTGCTGGAAATCAGCTAAGGCATTATTGGTGGTCATCACCAGACCGTCGCGATCCACCATAAAAATGGTCCGTCTGGCTTCGGCCTCGCTCATTCCTTCACTGATGCGGCAGGCAATAATATGCCGGGCGATCCCACATCCTGCAGCCCCCGCCCCCACAATTACGATTGATTGCTGACGGAAGTCACGACCGCTGCCTCGGCAGGCCGCAACCAGAGTCGCCAGAGCCACCGACGCCGTGCCCTGAATGTCATCGTTAAAACAGCACATCTCATCGCGATAACGGTCCAGCAGCGGCACCGCAGTATGCTGGGCAAAATCTTCAAACTGCAGCAGAACGTTAGGCCAGCGCCGTTTTACGGCGGCAATAAACATTCCAATAAATGCGAAATAGTCTTCACCAGTTATGCGCGGATGACGCCAGCCGATATAGCGCGGATCGTCCAGCAGTCGCGCATTATTCGTGCCGACATCCAGTAAAATAGGTAGCGTATTCGCCGGATTTACCCCGCCACAGACGGTATAGAGCGACAGTTTCCCGATAGGAATCCCCATACCGCCAACGCCCTGGTCACCTAGCCCCAGAATGCGCTCACCATCGGTGACGACGATGACCTTGATATCGTGCCGTGGAATATCATGCAAAATATCGTCAATACGATCGCGATCGGGCCAGGAGATAAAGACACCGCGTGCACGACGATATATCCACGAGAATTTTTCACAGGCGGCCCCGACTACCGGGGTATAAACGATGGGCAGCATCTCTGGAAGATGCTTTTTCAACAGGTAATAAAATAACGTTTCGTTAGTATCCTGGATATTACGCAAGTAAATATGTCGAGCGTTGTGGGATTCAGCCTCAAGATATTGTTGATACGCCCGTTCGGCTTGTTCATCAATATTCTCAATGGCACAAGGCAGTAGCCCACTCAGGTTAAAGTCATACCTTTCTTGCTGCGTGAAGCTGCTTCCCTTGTTTAATAACGGAGATTCAAGCAGTAACTTCCCCGTAAACGGGACGTATAAAACATCGTTTGTCACGTTGCCATCCATAAATTACAACCAGATAAAAAATAAGAGCCTGCATTAGCAGGCTCCAGGGATTCAAATCAGGACATAGTTGGCAACCAGCATCGCCGCGATACCGGCCAGCGCTGGAAGCAGCGTTCTTCTGACGATCATAAACGGTGAACATTCTCCTGCTTTACTCACCGCAATAATGATTCCAGCCACTGGGGACATTGAGCGCCCCATTCCCGCCATTAACTGCATAGGCAGGATCATATTGACTGCACTCTCACCAAATTTTGCTGCAATGGAGGGGGCCAGGCCGGAGAAGGAGAAAAAGGCGGCAACGCCAGAGCCCGTCAGGACGGCGGTTACACCCACCAGTGCGGTCATCACCAGGGTCATGCTGGTAAAGCCCAGTCCTGCGTTTTGCACTGACTGTAACAGGTAGTCCACCGCGCCAATTTTCTGCAGCCCCTGGGCATAGATATCCGCACACACCAGCAAGGAAACGATGCTGGTAAACATGCTGCCCATCCCTTTGAAAAAGACCTGTATCCCTTTGCAGCAGCTTTTGAAATCTCGGGTAGCCACCAATTCAAAGAAAAATGCGACGACAGCGCCAAGGATCATCGCTGTGACCACGTCTATTTTGATGGACTTGATAACCAAAGGGCTAAAGACCAGCACCAGTACGACAGGCAGGACGGGTAACAGCGCGTAAATAGCGGGTACCTTTCGGCCTTCTTCTTCCGCTTGCGCCACGCTTTGCGCCCCCGGTACGAAGCCATCTTTTTTGTCGAAATACTTCGCGGTAAAGTAAATCACCACCGCAACGGCCAGCATCACCACCACCGCCACCGGCATCTGGTAATGCGCAAAGTAGATCGCGCTTTCCATGCCAGCATGTTTAGCCGCCAGATTCGCAGTACCTACCGCGGGCCCTAGATCCATAAACGCGCACAGACCAATCATCGCGGCCGCAGAGGCTTTACTGACCCCCAGACGAACCAGAACCGGGAAGAATGTCACCAGCAGCAACATCGCCAGTCCCGCCGCACTTGAAATTGCCACATGCAGAAGCTGTGCGCAGATATACCCCAGCGCAAGGATCAGGTAAGGCGCTTTAATCACCTGCAGCGGTCGAATGCACATATTGACCATCGCATTCGACGCTTTAATGTGATCCATATAGCTGGCAAATCCACCCGCAGCCATGATGATAAGACCAATACCTGCAATTTGTGTGGTGAGCGATTCTTTTGCAAAGCTAAAGATATCCAACCAGGTTGACCCCGTGGATTTTGCTTTATCGTAGAGAATGCTGTTTTCAGGATAAAACAGTACGGTAATGGTCAATAATGCCAGTCCAGCGAGTAATAAAACAGTTTGCGGCTGATAATTTTTCACAATTAACCATGCAGCAATAACTGTTATCACTATTGCTATAATAAACGCTGTCATAATAACAATTCCTATGCCATACAAATCGGGTAGGGTTACCTGTCATATCATCATAGCTTATATAGGATAGTAAAAAATCAACCCCATATATAAGCAGCTATAATATGTACGTAAATTTATCGTATTACATACTCAAATATTGAGATTTAATTGTAATGGGTTGTGTGGTTGTAAAATACGGGAAAGGTGTTTTCCCACCTCTTTTTGTGAGTAAGATCGCAACTACATCTGAATGTAGTCGCAGACCTCAGAAAAGGCTGGATGCGGGTTTCCAACATATTCATTCTATGATTGACGTCGAAAGTGTATTACCCTATAACAACGTTGATATACAATAGTCATCGGGTGTTATCCATGTACAAAAAAAACACGTTAAGTCTGGATGAGTATAACTTACTTACTCTTAATATGGGTGATCTAACTGAATCTGAGTGCCGACTCAATGAGTACATTAATAAACACTTCAATGAACTTCCCTATCATGGCATTGTTGACCTCTCGCAAAATGCGATGGTAAGCAAAGCAACCATTGGCCGATTTTTAAATAAGATTGGGTTTACGGGTTACGCCGCTTTTCGCAAAGCATTAGACATTACGCTGTCAAAAAATAAAATATCCGCACCTTTTGAGAAAAACATCAAACTACGTAACAATCCCAGCATTACCACTGAAAGTATCGTTACTGATTTCACCCATAAAGTATCAGAATTATTTAATCAATTTAAAAATAATATCGACATTGAAAGCCTTAATGCGTTTATCGATCTGGTACTGAACAATCAACGTCATATTTATGTCGTCGGTCCGTCATCATCTCATGCAATGGCAACGCATTTTTGTACACTGTTAAAGTACTTTCGCAGTGACATCACCCTTTTACCGACGGACATCAGCGAACTCCCCAAATGTCTCATCAATATTGAGGAAGAGGATGTCCTGATTGTGTTCTCCTACTATCGATTTAATCGGGTTGCCCTCAATATTGCAAAGTGGTTCAGAAAAAAGAACGCCGTCGTGGTACTGGTTACCAACTCAGAAGCGAACCCTTACGGTAAATTTTGCGATCTGCAGTTTGTTCTTCCCAGCGACGTACAGTCCATTTTTCAAAGCCGTATACTCGGCTTCTTTTTTATCGAACTCATATTGCATCTGGCTTATGAGAAAGGAGATAACGAGGGGAATTTTGCACAACTGGAAGAGTTATTTGTCTTTTTCGAAACGTTTTCTGCATCAGCACACAACACTTAGCACCGCCAGCCGCCAGGAGAGTTATCCCTCCCGGCAGCAAGACAAATCAGGCAATCTCTACCGTTTTCACGCGCTCGAACTCAGCTAAAGTTTCAGCGATTAGCGCGTCGTTAGCCCCGATATATGACAGCGGCTCGCAGGCGGCGGTAATTTCCTCTACAGACAATGATGCGCGGATTTCCGGGCTAGCCTGCACGATCTCCATGAAGCTGTGCTCTCCAGTTGCATGCTTTAGCAGGTTTTTCACTAAGTTATAGGCGGACTCTCTGCCGATTTTGGCGGCAAGTCTCATCGTCAGTGATTCCGACATAATAAAGTGCTTTGAGCAATCGAAATTAGCACGCATCTTCTCTTCATTAATGATGAGATGCGAAAGCAGATTCTTTGCGCGTGTCAGGCTGGTCGATAAAGCATTTGAGGCCTCCGGGAGGATTGTCCAGTTTAATACCCTCATTGAGGCGGCTCGCACATCCTGTTGATCCAGCATTGCTGGGGCGCCAGACGCATACATCCATCCCATCCTTGCCAGCGTTTGCATCATGTTACTGGCGCGCGGATTAACCTTGTGCGGCATCGTGCTCGACCCTCCACCACCTTCTCCCTCAAGCACTTCAGCAATCGGCGTGCGTCCCATTGTTTCGACATCGTTGGCCAGACGACATAGCGTGCCGTGAACAAGGGCAAAAAACTGCACAACTTCAACAACCGCATCCTGGCTGGCATTATTAATGCCGCAGGGTACGTTCAGACCCAGTGCCAACATCAGTCGTTCACGTGTTTCCATTCCCTGCTCTCCTACGGAGGCCAAATTACCTACCGCGCCGCCAAAGAGCCCGGTTACAGCTCGCGGGTACAGCTGCTGAAGTCTTATCAGATGGCGGTTAATCTCTGCCAGATAACTGCAAACATGCAGCCCCCACGTTGTCGCAGAAGCATCCACTGAATTGGTGCGTGCAACCATCACCGTTCGGGTATGACGTATTGCCATCGCTTTCATTGCCTCGCCAACATCGAGCAATTGCTCGCGCAGCAGCTGCAACGTTTGTTGCAGTCTCATCGCCATGCCAGAGTCCAGCAGATCCTGGGTAGTACATCCCCAGTGCAAAAACTGACTTACTAAAGGTGTACCGCAAGCAGAGATCTGATCGATCAGCGGTTTTATCGCCATACCAACCGTCTGTGTTTCCTGTGCAAGAGCCGGCCAATCTATCCGTATTTCCCTGCACGTTTTTTCAATTTCGACGGCGGCTTGCTCAGGGATAATCCCCTGCTCACCTTGCACTCGAGCGACAGTTGCCTCAAATCGCAACCAACACCGCAGCAGATTGTCGTCAGACCATATTTCCCGCATCCGACCTTGGGTGAACAATGAAGAATAAAGATCAGAATCAAATACCGTTGTTTGCTTACCGAACATACAGCGCCTCTCCGGCCAATGAATGCATCATAATCGAAAATGTGATTAATCAATTTTGCAGGATCTGTTTTCCAGATTATAGGGGAAAATAGTATTCCCACCCAAAAAACGGCCATGAGAATACAATATTCCCATTTTCGTTTTTTCCACCAAGTAGAAATGAGATGTACTTCACAGTAATTTGTGAATTACATTCCAAGCAGGCGTAATATTTCAGCAGAAATGCGCATTAAATATAAGAACCATTAATACAATAGTGAAATTAGTGATATTTATGCGTGAATAATCACATTTCATTACGAGAAAAAATAATTCCCATACCGCTGACACTCTTTTTCCACAAACAATTACCTCGCTGTGAACTTTATTTTATGGTCAGGAAACTAATGCTGGTTTGAGGGATGACATGAAGCTAAAAAATTATTCACTAATATTACTTATGGGTATGAGTTCCTCGGCGTTCGCCTTAAACGTCTATAATAAGGATGGCAATACTCTGGATATCTATGGCCGCGTTGAGGGAAAAATAGCAAGTGGTCAGAATTCATTTGCTGGCAGTGAAAGCCGAAGCGATCTGGGTGGCCGTGTAGGTATTTACCTCACCCGAGATCTGGATCTTCTGCCAGATACCAAAATCGTGGGTCGACTGGAATGGCAGGTGCGTACCGAAAAAAATGATAACAATACCGGTGAAAGCGATATGGAGGCCCGTTATTCCTATGTCGGTCTGTCAAATAAAACATGGGGTGAACTGATCACCGGGAGAACCAAAAATCCGTTGTATCAGGTAATGAAAATGACCGATAAGTACAAAAATTTCACCCCTAATATCTATAGCTATGGCATTACAACCATTGATGATTCATACCAGTTCAACCGCCAGGACGGCACCGTCCAGTGGAATGCCAAATTTGCCGGTAACGAAATTCAACTGGCATGGGTCTCCGGTAATGGCAACAGCGATAACGAAGCCCTGGATTACGGCGCGATGGCCAGCTACCGCAAGTCTTTCAAATTTGGTGATTTTAGAATTACACCCGCACTCGCGGCCAGTCGTTACAAACGACAGGATGGCGTAGTGACCACCGATGGGCGTAATCAAAACGATCAAATTATGGGAGGATTACAACTCAGTTATAAAGCCTATGAAGTCGCGGTAACCGCATTGCGTACTTCTATTTCTCGCGATAACAAAAGCGATAATAATTATAAAGGGATGGATTCACTCATTTCCTACAATTTTGGCACCGTCAAGGTTCTCACCGGATATAGTTTTTTAAATGAAGATGGTAAAGATATTGCTGAAAAAGAAGACTGGCGTGCTGAGGCGCAATTAACATTGGCTGAGGATACGTGGTTATCATTTACTTACGATAAAGAATTCGCCAGTAAGAACAAAAAAACCAATGATGATGCGCTCATCGTTGGACTCCGTTACGACTTCTAAGAGATAATCGATGAAAAAGATAACTTTGCTTGCCGCAGCAACGGTCCTGGCACTGAGTAGTATCTGCGCTCACGCTGATACGTTATTAGCGCCTTCCGCACATGCTAAAATGGATGGCGAGAATAAAATCGTCGCGCTTTATGGTAACTCGTTCACGTTCTATAACAATAATATCAATACCCGATTACGGGATTTGACGCAGTCTTTACTGCCTGACCATGCCAAAGGCTATAAATATCGGGGGATCACGATTTCCAGCGGTCATTTAGGCTGGCAAATTGAGAATATGCGCTACCAGAACACGTTACAGAAATGGGATGTAGTGGTATTACAGGGGAACTCCACAGAAACAATTTCAAAGAAAGAAAGTACCCGGAAAAATTTCGTTGACTCTGCAACCCAAATGGCTGAGATGGCGCATAAAGCAGGTGCAAAAGTTGTCTATTTCATGACCTGGCCGAAGAAAGCTAAACCCGAAGATAGCCAAAAGCTGGCGGATGCTTATATCTCCATTGCGCAAAAAACGGGGGGATATGTGGCTCCGGTAGGTCTCGCTTTCGTGAAAGCGCGCAAGACCCATCCGGAAATTAACTTGTATTATCATGATGGTGTACACCCTTCTATTTCTGGTACATATCTCGCCGCTTGCGTATTCTTCGCCACCCTGTACAACCAGTCTCCTGTCGGCGGCGCGCTTCCTGTTGATACGGACATGACCCCTGCCACCGCCAAAGCGTTACAACAGGTAGCATGGGAAACCGTTACTGAGTTCCAAAAGTCATAATCACCGGGTTATTCATCCCCAACACGCCGGCAATCGTGCCGGCGTAAAATACATTATCCCCCCTCTATTCCTTAGCAACCTACACAAATAAGAATTATTTTCATTTGTTTATGCCATGTGCTATATAACATAGCAAAGGCTATATTCGATGATAAATTAACCACCTTGTTGCGAGGGATACTATGCCGCATCTGCCCCATCTGAAGTCATTTCTCCTTGCCAGCGTGTTAACAGCGCTGACGCTGTCACCCGCCTGGGCGAAAGAAAAATTCAAAGTGGTAACCACCTTTACGGTGATTGCCGATATGGCAAGCAATGTAGCAGGTGACGCGGCGGACGTTAGTTCTATCACCAAACCGGGGGCTGAAATTCACGAATATCAACCAACCCCAGGCGATATCAAACGGGCGCAAGGCGCACAGCTTATTCTCTCCAACGGTCTAAACCTCGAACTATGGTTTGCCCGCTTCTACCAAAATTTGTCCGGCGTACCGGAAGTGATGGTCTCAAACGGCGTGCAGCCAATGGGCATCAGCGAAGGGCCGTACAACGGTAAACCAAACCCGCATGCCTGGATGTCAGCAGAGAACGCGCTTATCTACGTGGATAACATTCGTGATGCGCTGATCAAATACGATCCGGACAATGCCGCAACCTACCAGAATAATGCGCAGAATTATAAAGCGAAAATCCAGCAGACCCTGGCGCCACTACATACAGAACTGGCAAAGCTCCCTGCTGAAAAACGCTGGCTGGTCACCAGCGAAGGCGCATTCTCTTATTTAGCTCGTGATAACAATCTCAAGGAGCTGTATCTGTGGCCGATCAATGCCGATCAGCAGGGTACGCCCAAGCAGGTACGCAAGGTTATCGATGCCATCAGAGAGCATCATATCCCAACGGTATTTAGCGAAAGCACCGTGTCCGACAAACCAGCGCGTCAGGTTGCCCGTGAGTCTGGCGCGCATTACGGCGGCGTGCTGTATGTCGATTCGCTCAGCGCTACCGATGGTCCGGTACCGACCTATCTGGATTTACTGCGCGTCACCACGCAAACCATTGTTAACGGCATCAACAAGGGTCTGGAGAGCCAACCATGAGTCACTCTGCGATTACCGTAAATCAGGTTACGGTGACGTATCGCAACGGTCATACCGCATTGCGGGACGCCACTTTTCAGGTTCCGGGCGGCTCAATTGCCGCTCTGGTCGGCGTAAACGGTTCGGGAAAATCAACGCTTTTTAAAGCGCTGATGGGTTTTGTCCGCCTGGCGTAGGGGGAAATCTCAATTCTGCAACAGCCGGTAAATAAGGCGCTCAAACAGAATCTGATCGCCTATGTCCCCCAGTCAGAAGAGGTGGACTGGTCGTTTCCGGTACTGGTGGAAGATGTGGTGATGATGGGACGCTTTGGCCATATGGGCTGGCTGCGTCGACCAAAACAAATTGACCACGCCTGCGTAGATGCGGCGCTGGCGCGGGTTGATATGCTGGATTATCGCCATCGTCAGATAGGTGAACTGTCCGGTGGGCAGAAAAAGCGTGTTTTTCTGGCAAGGGCCATCGCACAGGACGGACAGGTTATTTTACTGGATGAACCCTTTACCGGTGTGGATGTAAAAACCGAGGCCCGGATCATCGACCTGCTGCGTGAACTGCGTGATGAGGGTCGAACCATGCTGGTCTCTACCCATAATTTGGGATCCGTCACCGAGTTTTGTGATTACACGGTGATGATTAAGGGCACGGTGCTGGCAAGTGGCCCCACCGAAACCACCTTTACCCCCGAGAATCTCGAACTGGCATTCAGCGGCGTACTGCGTCACGTTGCGCTGAGCGGCGGTGAACAGCACGTAATTACCGATGATGAACGCCCGTTTATTTCGCGACGCACGGCAAACGAGGGGGAATAACCATGAACTGGCTAACGGAGCCGTTTGGCTACCAGTACATGCTCAACGCCATGTGGGTCTCGGCGATGGTCGGTGGCCTGTGTGCGTTTCTCTCCTGCTATCTGATGCTCAAAGGCTGGTCGCTGATTGGCGATGCACTGTCGCACTCTATCGTGCCGGGCGTGGCAGGCGCTTATATGTTAGGGCTTCCCTTCGCGCTTGGCGCATTCCTTTCCGGCGGACTGGCGGCGGGCAGTATGCTGTTTCTTAATCAACGTTCGCGCCTGAAGGAAGATGCGATTATCGGACTGATTTTTTCGTCTTTTTTCGGTATCGGGCTGTTTATGGTGTCGCTCAATCCGATGTCGGTGAACATTCAGACCATCATTCTCGGCAACGTGCTGGCGATTGCGCCAGAAGATATTCTACAACTGGCCATCATCGGGGTTATTTCGCTAACCATCCTGTTTTTGAAGTGGAAAGATCTGATGGTGGTTTTTTTTGATGAAAACCACGCGCGCTCTATCGGTCTGAATCCGGGCCGGTTGAAGCTGTTATTTTTTACGCTGCTCTCCGTTTCCACGGTCGCCGCGCTGCAAACCGTCGGCGCATTTCTGGTGATTTGCCTGGTGGTTACGCCCGGTGCAACGGCCTGGCTGCTGACCGATCGTTTTCCACGCCTGCTCACTATCGCCGTAGCTATTGGCAGCCTGACCAGCTTTTTCGGCGCCTGGCTGAGCTACTGGCTGGACGGTGCAACCGGCGGAATTATTGTCGTTCTGCAAACGCTGCTGTTCCTGCTGGCATTTGTCTTCGCGCCAAAACACGGTCTGCTGGCGAATCGCCGCCGCGCCCGTCTGGTGAACAAGGAGTCAGTATGATCTTAACAACGCTGCTGGAACCCTTTCAGTTTGGTTTTATGGTCAATGCGCTGGTCATCTCCACCATTGTCGCCGTGCCCTGCGCGCTGCTGTCTGTATTTTTAGTACTCAAAGGCTGGGCGCTGATGGGCGATGCAATGAGCCACGCGGTTTTCCCGGGAATTGTACTGGCGTGGATTGCGGGCATCCCACTGGCAATTGGCGCATTTATCGCCGGGCTGTTCTGTGCGGTGGCGACGGGTTATCTCGACGATAACAGCCGCATCAAACGCGATACCCTGATGGGAATCGTCTTTTCCGGCATGTTTGGCGCAGGGCTGGTGCTGTACGTCTCTATCCAGTCAGAGGTCCATCTCGATCATATTCTGTTCGGCGACATGCTGGGCGTATCGTTCAGCGACATCATACAAACCGCGGTTATTACGCTTGGGATAGCGCTTATTATTGGGCTTAAGTGGAAAGATCTGCTTCTGCATGCGTTCGACCCGCATCAGGCAAAGGCCAGTGGGCTTAACACTGCACTGCTACATTACGGCCTACTGTGCATGATCGCCCTGACGATTGTCGCCACGCTAAAATCAGTAGGGATTATTTTGTCGATCTCCTTACTGATTGCGCCTGGCGCCATTGCGATTTTAATGACGCGGAAATTTTCCCACGCCTTGTGGCTGGCGGTGATTATGTCGGTCGTTACCTCGTTTATGGGCGTGTACCTGTCTTTTTTCATCGACAGTGCACCGGCCCCCACCATCGTCGTACTATTTTCACTACTGTTTGTGATGACCTTTATTTATTCCACCCTGCGCGATCGTCGTTTAGAACGGCGACGCCAGCAATACGACCTCTGACGGAGTGGGCAGTGATATGCCCGCTATCGTTATTAGAATACGTAATGACAATATTCCCAGCGTCCTGAACAAATGCCCCGTTCTGAAACCATGCCATATTTACCAGCGCTATTTAATAATCAGATAGTCACTATCACATTAGATAAAAATACAGGTAAATTTTATGAGCAAGATGAGCATGTCTGAAATCTATTCTGAACCAGAGGCCTATGGCTTACCACGCAAAGGTATAACACTTAATAATAAGGAAGCTGCGTTGGTGGTAGTCGATCCACAGAACGATTTTTTAAGTCCTCAGGGTATTGGCTGGGAGGTTTTTAAAAACAGCATCATTGAAAATAATACTGTAGAAAATCTCGAGACGTTGTTCAAAATGGCAAAAGAATCACAAATGCCTGTTTTTATTTCTCCACATTATTACTTTCCGCACGACCATAAATGGCAATCTACCGCACCGGGAGAAACATTTATGCACGGCACTGGAATGTTCAATCGTAAAGGTCCACTGACGATGGAGAATTTTGAAAATTCCGGCGCAGATTTTTTACCGCAGTTTAAGCCATATATTTATGATGGCGAAACGGTCATTGCCTCACCGCATAAGATTTTCGGACCAGAAACCAACGACCTGGTACTGCAATTAAGAAAACGCGGTGTCTCACAGGTCATTCTCGCCGGTATGGCTGCCAATCTGTGTATTGAATCCCATATGCGTGAATTGATTGAGCAAGGTTTTGAAGTTGTCGTCGTTAAAGATGCGACAGCGGGTCCGCGCATTCCGGAAGGTGACGGTTATCTCGCCGCTCTAACCAACTACCGCATCATTGCCAATGATTTATGGGACACCGACACCACGGTTGAAAAGGTAAAGGCAGCAGCTAAGTAATAGCTATGAGTACGGTTACCGAGGGTAATTGTATGTACAACATCGCTCATCCATTAGCCATCAAAATAAATTTCATTAAGCGCGGAGCTTTTCCATGAATCTTAAGTTAAAGGTTATTTCGGCATGTATTTTACTTTCCATGTCAGTTTCAGCTACTCAGGTGTTGGCCGCTGCCAATACAAATGAGACTACTTACTTAGTTAACCGTGGTGATCCACAATTAAAGGTCAACGGCAAATATATCGATCAGATCATTGCCGAGGTAATGGCGAAAAATAATCTGCCGGGTTTATCCATGGCGATTGTTCAGGCGCCTTATATTCCGCGCTCAGCGGGATACGGTCTGGCAACGGCAGCCAATGATGAGCTTGCTTCCACCAAAACCATGTGGGGAATTGGCCCTATCACGCAAGCTTTTACTGCAGTCGCAGTAATGCAACTGGTAGAGCAAGGTAAATTGGATCTTAATACTCCTGTGAGTGTTTATTTGCCTGGCCTGCCGGAAAGCTGGCATAACATTACGATTCTGGAATTAATGCAGCACTCATCCGGGATCCCTGATTTCAGATCTTTCGGCTATAAACAAGAGCAAAAATATACACCTGCGCAGCTGGTTGATCTTGTTAAAGATAAACCGCTCGAATTTAAAAATGGCACGGACATCAACTCCAGCGCAACTGACTTTATCCTGTTAGGAATGGCTATCGAGAAAGTCAGCGGAATGAGTTACGTAGACTTCGTCAACAAATACCAAATTGCGCCGTTAGGTCTGCAAAGCACCATGTTTGCAAAAGACATGCCAACGAAAGCATTCCTTGATCGCCCGACGCCTGATAAGCAACATAATCAGCATTCGAAATTTAAGTCAGAAATTGACTGGATCAACCCTGTTGAGCCTGCAACAGGTTACGTCGCAGCGGGTGACAAACTGGCGCCTGTCAGCGCGATCGCCACTGATAATCTGTTCGCCTACGGTGGTCTGTGGTCGTCAGCGGAAGACATCAGTAAGTGGGATATCGGTCTTGCCGGCAGCACGCTGGTTAAAGACAAAAAGCTACGCGACATTATCTATAGCCCGGCAAAACTGAAAAATGGCAAAGTCGTGCCTGCCATGGCCGGCTGGGAATTTACCCGCCATCCTGGTTTTCTGGAAATCAAAGGAACCACAGGTGGCTTTAGTGCCTATCTGAGCCGCTTTACCGCCGGTGATGAACTGGTTTGCGTGACAATGCTGACCAATAAAGAAGGCGTAGACATGACTCAGGTGGCTCGTGATATCGCTGAAGCCTATAAAATCGGGCTGGGTTCTGGGTTAAATTCAGAGAAGATCAAAAACCAGGAAAGTAAATTCTCTGTCGATGAGACGGTCTCCCGACTGAAAGCCATTCTGAAAAGCGAAGGCGTTCCGGTATTCACTGAAATTGATCACGAGAAAAATGCCGAGGGCGCGGGAATGAACCTGAGGCCAACGAAAGTCCTGGTATTTGGTAACCCTAAAGTCGGCACAAAACTGATGCAGGATAAACAGGGTGTCGCGCTGGATCTGCCGTTACGTGTCTCCGTATGGCAGGATAAGATCGGGCGAGTTTGGGTCGGTTATGAAAACCTGGATGACGTAGCAAAAACCTATGATCTTCAGGACAAGCAGACCATTGATAAGATTGACAACTTTATGACTAAGCTGGTCAGTCGGGCTGTTGATGCTTATATCCAGTAACGGGATATAGCACTCCCAGTCTTCTCATGCTGCGGGACCGTTAAAGCTCCCGCAGCGTGTCAGCGCCAGCTTAATAGCGGGCTAAACGCCTCGCGGCCCACCAGGGCACGAAGCGCAGGCAGATGACAGTTACGCGCCAGAAGCGGAGGTACGGCAAAAATAATGTCGCCGGAGAGCATCACATTCTCAAGTTGTCCCCATAGGTACCAGCCGGTTTCAACGCCACTGTCCGGGACGCGTAAATGCAAATGCCATCCCTCCTGCGGCTCATCAGCAATCCCCAGCCATTGGCTAAATCGGGGGATTTCAGGCACAACCTGAGTCACTAACGAACACACACCAACCTGGTTTGCCGGTATATACAACGTTAGCGCTCCCAAAGTAATACGTACCGCCGCCAGATTAGTGGGAGCCGTCATAACCGCTGGTCTCCTGATAACGCTCAAAGACCAGATTCAGATCGAGCAGCGTGTACCAGGTTTCCATCACGTTAACCACCCCCACAGCGATGCTTTGTAACGCCGGGGGCAACGAATCTCCTGGCAAATGAATCTGGCTTTCGGCGACTTCCAACACATCAATCAGTTTATCTATCAGGATCCCACTTTGCATTTTCTCGGCGCATCCAATCAAAATAGTGCGCTTACCTGCCGAATTGACGGTAGGTTTATCGATCAGGCTGTCCAGTCTCATTACCGATTCCACCCGTCCACGATAGTTGATGACCCCTTCAAGCATTGGCGCGCAACAGGGAACCCAGGAGATCGGGCGCTCAGCAAGGATCTCTTTAATTTGCGCCCCATAGAAGGCAAAATTTTTACCCGCCAGTTGAAATAACACCAGCGTACGCTGGGGTTCATCAACGTTTTCACACTCCGGCTTTTCACCATGGTTCAGCGCAAGAATCTGCTCCAGCTGTTGGCTCATATTGACTCCTTTTACTCGGCAATGCAGAAAGTGTTACGGCCATTTTGCTTCGCGGCATACAGCGCCTGATCGGCACGCTCGCGCAGCGTTTCAATCCGATCGCCAAACTGCCACTGGGCAATGCCCGCGCTGAAGGTACTGTGAAAACTGGCGTCGCTAACGGAAAACGTGACCTGCTCGTAATCCCTGCGCAATCGTTCGACCACGCGAGCAGCCTTGTCACTGCTGGTATTGGGCATAATGATGACAAACTCTTCACCACCGTAACGGCCAACGATATCGGTGCTGCGTAATCGATGGGAGAACAACTGCGAAATACCGACAATTACCTGGTCACCGACCGCATGACCGTAGGTATCGTTAACGCTTTTGAAGCGATCCAGGTCCACCATTACCATACAAAATGGGTTGCCGCTGTAGTTCGACTCGGCAATCGCGCTTTTGAGAAAATGGGTGGTCGTTGAGTGGTTATATAACCCGCTCAGACTGTCCTGCGACATGCGGGCACGCAGGACGCGCATTCTTTCCGCGCGGATCGATACAGCGCGGATCAGCTCCTCCGGGTCGCTCTGTTTGAGGATAAAATCCTCCGCGCCGATGCTCATTGCTCCTAACTGCGCATGCTTGTTGGTCTCGCTGGAGAGATAGGCGATAGGCAGGCCAATATGCTGCGGTATTTGGCGAATCAGTTTTGTCAGTTCCTCACCGCTGAACTCCGGCATGTGATAATCCATCAACACCAGATCGATCGGCTGCGCATTCAGTACATGCAGTAGATAGTGAGGTTTTTCCAGCACATGCACTTCCATGCCCGCCATGCGCAGCATCTCCGCGTTGTATTCCGCCACCGCGGGTTCGTCATCAATCAACAATACCTGGTAAGGCTTTTTCAGCGACGGTTGAGTCAGGCGATGAAGTTCCTGGACTAAATCGGTGATAGACGCAGGTTTTACGTAGTAGCCATCGCAGCCAGATTTGATGGCGTTGACGCGGGCATTGAAATCGCTATGACACGAGAGGAACAGCACAGGGAAAGGTTTGCCCACTTTTTGTTTCAAATCCGACATTGCCAGCGGTCCACCGTAGGCGTTGTCCGGAAAGCTAACATCCATAATCACCACGGCGGGCGGTTGCGACAATACGGCCTGAGTGAAATCCTGCGTGTTCGCGAACACATGGCAGGTAAAACCAAAACAGCGCAGTTGGGTCGCGAGCAGCTCGACCTGGTCAATATCATCATCACACAGGTAGATAGGCTTACTGGCCCGCCGAACATATCCCTCTTCCGGGCGCTGCTCGGTGATCGGTAATGTGAACTCCGTATCGCTGATACGATGTTCAAGATTGAGCTGCTCCTGGGTCAGGGTGTACAACCACCTGATGATTCGTCGCAGCTCATCGTAATGCAATGTGCTTTGCTCTGTTTCCGGCTCTATTAGTAAACGCTCACCTTCTGCTGAGGCATTCGCCAGCGGGCTAAAGCCAAAGGACCCTGCCGAACCGTGAATACTGTGCAGCAGGATATGTAGCTGTTTGCGACAGGCTTCGCTAGGCTCTGCGACCAGTTGAACGAGTAATCTTTCCGCTTGTGCCAGCATGTCGGGAATTCGGCGTAGAACCCCCTGCCGCAAACGCGCTATTTTTTCCTGCGCTGCCGCCATCGCTATATGCTTATTTTCTTGTTTCATCAAACACGTAGGCTTATTCAGTTAATCGCAGATGGTTGCAGTAGCGCATTGACAGCAGCCCCCAGATTTTCCGCGAGGTTTTCATCTTTTTTCACCCAACGGTCGTACAGAGCGTCGCTGCCCGTTACTTCATTGGCACTTAGTAAAATAAAAGGCTTAGCCCAATCCTGAGCGCGTAACAGCGCCAGCAAATCCAAACCACTGATCTCTGGCATATGCAGATCGCTAATCACCAGGTCGATGTTGTTATCCGAGTCCAGGCACGCCAGGGCGGAAATCGCGCTTTCCACAATCACCACATCGTAGCCGTCCATTTGCAAAAATATGGATGCCAGTTCAGCCGCAAAAAGATCATCATCAACTAATAAAATTCGCATTTTCTCTCTCGATTTTGCTCCATCAGCACAAAAGCATTTTTAATGTTTTTATCAAACTGTCCTGCTCGAAATCGCCCTTGGCGATGTAGGCATCCGCACCCACCTGAATCCCCCGTCGCCGGTCTTCTTCCTTCGCGCGGGACGTCACGATGATGATTGGCGTATGCTGGTAGTTTTTCTCCCCACGCAACGATTTGGTGAAGGTGAAACCATCCATAAACGGCATTTCGACATCCGTCAGTACGGCATCAAACTGGGTCAGCTTCGCTTTTTGCAGCCCCGACAGCCCGTCTTCTGCCAGAGTCACCTGATAGCCGTGCGCTTCCAGCACGTTCTTTTCTATCTCACGGGTATTCAGTGAGTCATCAACCACCAGCACATGCCAGGCATCCTGCGTTACGCTCGTGGCGGGCGCTGGTGTGCTGGTTTGCCGTGATTGTTGCGCCATCGCCATCAGCGCGGGAACGTGCAGGATGCTGACCAGTTGGTTATCCGGTGTTTGTACCATCCCGGAGACCAGCGACTGCTGTTGCATATGTTTCGGTAACGGTTTGATCATCATCTTGCGTTCATCGAGCAGCTTATCCACCTGCAGCGCCATTTTGCTGTACTGGTTCTGTACCACGATTAATCGCTGTCCAGGCGTTGAAAAGCTGCTCTGGCGTTCATGAATGCCCAGCAAGCTGCCTACGCAAACCACTGGGATAAACTCGTTATGTAAGATAATGGCAGGACGTCCGGCGATATCGCTGATCCCCTGTGGCGTGCATTCCACCACCTCAACCACATACTGCGCAGCCAGTCCAAACAGGTGCCCCTGCTCTTCAAATTGCAGAATCCGCATCATGGTTAACGAAACAGGCAACCGCAGGTTAAAGCTGGTTCCGACTCCCGGACGGCTATAAACCTGCAAATCGCCTTGCAGGTCAGTCACCACCGTTTTGCGCACCACATCAAGACCAACGCCGCGACCAGAAAGCTCGGAGACTATCTTGCTGGTCGAAAAGCCGGGATGAAAAATCAGCTCATTACATTCCTGCTCGGAGAGCTGCCCGGCCATTGAAGCAGGAACAAGACCTTTACTGACCGCCTTCGCGCTGATGGCCTCATAGTTCAGACCACGGCCATCATCTTCGATACGCAGTAGTATCCCGCTGCCGTCCTGCTGGGTGGTTATGGTAATCGTGCCGCGAGTGGATTTACCGAGCGCCAGACGTTCGTCGATCTCACCAATCCCGTGATCGACGGCATTACGCAGTAGATGAGTCAGCGACTCCGAAAGCCGATCAATGAGCTGGCGGTCGATTTCCACTTCTCCGCCAACAAAGCGGCACACCACCTGCTTGTTCAGTGTGGAAGCCAGTTCGCTGACCTGCAGCGAAATGGGTTCAAACAACGTTGAAAGTGGCAGCATACGGATCCGCGCCGCCACATCGTATAGTTCAAACATCTGCAAATGCTGGAGCTGAACGCTTTCTTTTAGCTGGGCGCTAAAGTCATGGATCTGCTGGCGAAGCTGTTCAGCGCTTAATCCCGGTAACCGTGGTACCAGTTGACTCAGGTTTTGTATCTGCTGTTCCAGGCGATCATGTCCGGCGAGCACCTCCCCCAGAATGTCGATCAGGCCATCGAGCTTGTTCAGTTTTACCCGAACGAAATCAGCCTGCTTAATACCGGAATCTATACTGGCTAGCGTCGCGGGCGCAGGGACTACCGGTTTTTCTGTTGCCCCGGCAGTTTCAACAGCCAGCGTGATATCCTCTCCCCGACTGGCGCGGGCAAGACGTTCGCACAGCCCGGCATCCGCCGGTGGCAACTGATTATCCCCTTCGCTGACAAAAAGCTGGGTAAGCTGACCAGAAAGATATTCCACAGACTCATGGATTAGATTGCCCAGCGCCCTGTCCGGCGTCAGTTTGTTATCACGTAGTTCACTCAATACATCTTCAAGATGATGCGTGACATCGGCAATACTTTGCAGCTTCAGCATCCGCGCGCCCCCTTTCAGGGTATGCGCAGCGCGAAACATCTCACCTATCCAGGCGTCGGTATGTTCATCAGCGGAGAGGAGAAACGCCCCTTCGCTGATCGTCTGCAAATGACCTCTCCCTTCATCAATAAAGCGCAGAACGAATTTTTTCAGATCGATAGCCATAATCGCTCTTATTAGCCACTTTGATGGGCGAATTGCGCCAGTTGATGTTCACACAGGAAACGAAACGTATTGCCAGGAAATACCATTGGCAAACGCAGACGACAAACCGATGACGGATTGTTTATCTCGTCGTTCAGTAACTGCATCACCACACGATAAGTCCGTTGAGCAGGCTGGTATAACTCGCTTTGCCGGTACATTTCAGCCAGATAATAGTGCGCAGGCCAGTAGCCGGGTTCCTGATAAACCACCTGCTTGAACCAGGCGATGGCCTGCTGGGTCTGGTGTTGCCACATCATCGCCAGGCCGAGCAGCATTTTGGCCTCTGCCGACCACTCATCCTGGGCGAGGATCTGCTGTGCGTTTCCGGCTGTTTGAGAAAATTCACGCTGCTCGAGGGCAATAACGCCCTGGATCAAAAGCGCATCCTGATTACGGGGATCGTCACGTAACACACAGGCGATACACTTTTCAGCTTCAGAAAAACATTTTTCATCCAGGCTGGCGCGTGCTTTCTTCAGCCAGTCATTACTCTGCTGCGCCGTGGGCACCAGAGGAACCTGTTCAACCACCGCTCTCGACTGCGGAATGCGCACCGCAACTCTGGGGACAGGCACAACCCTTGCCGCTTCACGATGGTGGCAAAAATAGAAAATCCCCTCTTCCTGCTCCAGCTTCAGAATGTCGAAATTGTTAGCCAGCGTTTCCGCATTGCCAAAAAATAAGGCTCCCTGTGGTTGCAACATCTTCAGCAAATTACCGTGCAGCTCGCGACGCGTTGGCGTATCAAAATAGATGGACACATTGCGCAGCAAAATGATGTCCACTTCCGGCAGTAACTGTTCTTTTATAATGTTGGTGCGATGGAAGGAGACCTTCTCACGGATCTCATCATGCAGCCGGTAGAGGTTTCCCGAGCGGGTAAAGTAGCGTTGCTGAATACTCGGGTCGACGCCGCGAAACGAGTAGCTTGAATAGCAGGCGTTGCGGGCTTTTGCCAGGATTGCCGGGTCAATATCACAGCCGTAAATTTCGATGCGCTGGGCCATCCCGCCGAGGTATTTCTCATGCAGCTTGATCGCCAACGAGTAGGCTTCCTCTCCGGAAGAGCATCCGGCACTCAGAATACGCACCGGGCCGCTGCGCTGTTGCAACAGACGCGGGATCCATTTATCGCAGATTAAATCCAGCGTATCGCTTTCACGGAAAAAATAGGTTTCGTTAATCGTAATCAGCGTGATGAAACTATCAAACTCATTCTGCGAGCTACGCAGTTGTTCATAGTATTCATAGTAATCATTGATTTTTCGCTCGGCCATTCGCCGACCCAGCGCCGTTTTCAGCAATGCTTCCATGGCGTTATCGAAGTGCAAACCGACCCGTTCTTTGATCAGGCGAGCGTAATCAGGAAGATTAGGGATCATGGCAATTTACTCTCAACATGCCCGTGGCAAGCCATCGAAAGCAGTACCGCAGCAAGACCATCCAGGGGGATCGTGCGGTGTATCAGTTGCTTGTCGATCGCGTTCTTATTCATACCGAATACCACCGAACTTTCTTCGTCCTGCGCCAGCGTTGTTCCGCCACGGCGGACAATAAGCTCAATGCCGCGGCAGCCATCGCTGCCCATGCCGGTCATAATCAGTCCGACGGCTTTTTCGCGAAACACCTCAGCCACCGACTCCAGCAACAGGTTGCAACTGGGATGGTAAACGTCGCTTTCCTGTCTTGGGATCGCCGCTAAACGCTGGTTGCTTTTGACGATCAGGTGCTGCTCCGGCGGCAATATATACACATACCCCGCTTCCACCCGATCGTCCTCCTGCGCCAGTCGCACCTTCAGATCGGTCACGCTATCCAGCCAATGCACCATATTTTTCGCGAAGCCATCGGCAATATGTTGGGCAATAAGTACCGGGCACGGGAACGTACCGGGCAGCTTCTGTAACAGTTTACTGAGCGCCTGCGGCCCGCCCGTCGAGCAGGCAATCGCCAGCACAAAAGGCCAGTCCTGTGGCGTTTTTACAACGTCTATCATCGGTCGTGCAGTGGGGATTACCGGTTCGCCTGGATAGCGTAATCCCTTGATATGTCGAATGACTTTCACACCGACCAATAATTCTACTTTACGATGCAAAGCATCCGTTGAGAGTGGTGAATCACTGCTATGGTGCAACACCGCCAACGCACCACGGGAAATGTAGTCATCATCCCATTGATTCTCTGGACAAAATCTCATGACAAGGATCGGGATTGCGCTGGTTGCCATGATCGTTTCCACGATTTCGACGTTATCGGCGCCCGAAATATCCAGCGTCAGAATCAGCAGGTCAGGCATCAGCTGTTGCAACAGTCGGATCGCCTGCCTGCGATGGGCTGCTTGCCCTACCACCTTAATGTGCGGGTGATCCTCCAGTTGCCTGACCAGCTCATTACGCGATGCGCTGCCCAGGTCGAGGATCAGCACCCGAATGTTGCTGCTATTCATGCATCTGTTTCCGTCAGTGTGAATGAGGACGAAGCCTCTTTCAGCGCTTTCGACAGTTGTGTCATATCCTGACTGACAACCAGAATGTCTTTGATAGATTGCGAGGTATAGTTACTGGCAACAACTATCTCACGCAGCGCCATGACCACCTGATTACTCGCCGTTTTCTGTTGCTGTGTTGAAAGCGATATTTGCAGCGCAGCCGTAGAGGTTTGCTCGGCCGTAACAACGATATCGTTCAGATGCTCGGCACTGACTTTACAGGCTATTGCGCCCGCTTTAATGCTCTCGCCGCCTTTTTCCGCGTTCAGCACCAGACGATTAATCGCGTTTTGGATCTCGCTGATCTTATTTTCAATTTCAACCGTCGATTCCGTCACCGAATCCGCCAGACGGCGGATTTCAGCCGCCACAACCGAGAAACGCTTACCGGCTTCCCCGGCGCTGGCAGCTTCGAGCGCTGCGTTAAAGGCGATAAGTTTCGTCTGATCCGCGACGCTGTTAATGATCACCATCACGCGACTGATTTCCGTCGACTTACTACCGAGCATCATGATTTCACGCATGTTTTGCTGATTGTCGGTATCAATATCCGTCATACGCATCAGCAATTGCGACATCGACTCGGAGCCTTTATTGCAATCCTCGAGCGTCTGGTTGGCAATATCCACAACCGCCCGTGAGTGTTCGGCTATCTGTGTCGATGAGGCAGACAGCTCTTCCATGGTGGAGGTAATTTCAGCTACTGAAGATGAGGTTTCCACGCTGGTTGATGCCTGCCCATCGACCGCTTCGGTAATATGCAAAGATGCCTGATGTACCGAATTTGCATGAGAAACCATACCGCCTACCAACGAGTGCAGACGCTGACGCATCATCTCCACCGCACTCAGCAGTTCGCCGATCTCATCGTGGTGATCAACCTGAACATCCACCGTTAAGTCGCCTTCGGCAATGGTTTGTGCAATCCCCAGGACACGGTTTAAGCGCCGGGAAATCAGGAAACGGCTGGCCACAGCAATCAGCAGTAAAATGATGGGCAGCAGCAGCGCGGTGAACAGCAGCAGACCGTTACGCACCAGATTGCTGCTCTTGGCGACATCATCAACATAGTTGGTGGTGGCGATTATCCAGTTAATCCCTTCAACGTATTCATAAACGGCAACTTTGGTCTTCGGCAATGCGCCATAACCGCTCACCCAGTTGTAGTAAGTGATGCCATTCTTGTGTTCGAGCATGTCGGCAAACAGCTTAAAACCATTAGCATCGGTAATATTAATTGCCTGCTGGTTGCTCAACGAGGGATGGACCAGCATACGACCTGGTTCAAATCCGGCATCCAGCACATAGGCGTAGCCATCTTTACCAATATACACATTCAACAAACGCTGAATGATTGGTTGCAAACTCTGTTTGACGTCGAAACCCACCGCGACGGCCCCCACGACCTGACCATATTTGTCGGCAATCGGTTCGTAGTGACTAATAAACTGTTTACCGAACAGTGTGACCACACCGGAAAAAGGTTTATTTTTCAAAAGCAGCGGCAATGCCGGATTATCATGCCCTAGCGCTGTTGCTGTTGCCGTATTGCCTGAACTCGCCAGTAACGTACTGCTGACACGCACAAATTGCTCGCCTTGCAGAATAAACGTACTGGCAAATACGCTGGTTAACTCGGTGAAATGTGAGTTAGTATTTGGGTTGCTCAGCACCGTTTTTAATTCAGTAGAGTCCATATAACGCAGCGGTTTATTGGCACCGTTTTGATAATTATTAATATAAACATTGCTGTAATGTTCCGCATCGCGAGTCACGCGCTGAAACTCGTTAGAAATACTGTTGTGGAATATCCGCGTGTTGGTTTTAATCATCTCCAGCGCATTGACCTGCAATTCTCTGGAAAGATAAGACGATAATATAAAAGAGGCGCCAATCAGCAACGTTGCGATACAAACAACCAAAATCATACCGAGCTTCATCGCCACACCGGGATGGATGTTGTGCAGCCAGGACAATAGTCGAGCGCGCGGTCCCTCACTGGTGGTATTCGCCGTTCGATTTTTTACTTTAATAATGTCACTCATGATTTTTATTCTCTACCTGAGAAGAAATTACTCTTTTTTTTGGTCATCAGGAGCTAGCGCCCTGTGATTCGAGTGTGAACAGCGGCGTAGGTTTGCCAATGTGATATCCCTGTAACCAGCCCACATTCATTTTTTCCAGACAGGCCTGAATAGTGGCGTTCTCGACAAATTCAGCGACCACCTGCATTTTTTTCATTTCAGCAACGCGGCAGAATGACTCAACGATGTAGTAACTAATTTCACTTTCGGTGATCCGTCGAATAAAAGAGCCATCTATTTTCAGGATATCTGCTTCGATATTCATCAAGCGCGCATGACTCGCAAACCCGGTGCCAAAGTCATCAATTGCCACCCGACATCCCAGCTGACGTATTAAACGTAGCGTTTCCACGGTTTGTTCTTTGTCTGATAACGTATCTGCTTCCGTTATTTCAAAAATAATCCGCTGTGGCTCCACCGCGTAGTCGTGCAGGAGTTGGGTGATCTTCGTAACAATATTTGAACGACACACCGTTACTGGTGCCAGGTTAATAGAAAAACAACGCTGCGGGTGGCTACGCATAAATTTGAGGGTGTTTTCGATAACCCAGAGATCGATATCCGGTGCCAGCCCCGCATCATGAGCAACCGGCAGGAAACTGTTCGGTGGAATAAATTCTCCCCGTTCGTTAAGCATACGGATCAATATTTCATGATACGGCGCTTCACCGTGGGTACTGACTATTGGCTGTGCCATCAGGACAAACGCATTGTTATCCAGCGCATTTTGCAGCGCAGTGCGAATTTCCGTTTTATCAACAATGTGGTTGCCAAGGATCCGGCTATGCTGCGCCTCAAGGTTTTCCGGCCTGCCGTTGGTGAGAGATAAACCCGCCACCATGCCCAGTTTCCCCACCAGCTGATAAATATCATCACTCAGATCGTTAATCAGGCAATAGCCCAAACCACTGCGAAAACCCAACCGATGGTTGTTGTAAAAGAGACGAAAACTGTTGGCGGCCTGATACAGATCGCATAGCCGCTCCCAGGTGCCATTTTCCAGCCGGATGAGCAGATCATAACCCGCGTGGTAATAGACTTTCTCGCTTTTCACCAGATGTCTGCGCAAATGCTCAGCAAGGATCTTCTGGTAGCGGGCGCGGAAATGAAAACCATAGCGACGCGAAAAAAGCTCCAGCTCGGGGATCTGTATCAGACATACGGTCGCACGTTCAGTGGTAAATAGCTCCGTCTTCAGCGCCCGTAAATTTGCCATGCCTGTCATCGGGTCAGTCAGCCCCAGCAGCAGCGCTTGGTTAAAACGCTGACGGGTAAATTTTGCCAGTACCCCCATGATCACAATGGTGAGTGAAAAGACAAAGATCAACGTCGAAACCAGCGCCTGATGCAGCATGAAGTTAACATTGCTGGCGATATAGCTGTCGTTATGTTTGCCTAAGATGATTAATACGATCGTCCACACCAGCATTGTGAACAAGTGGCCAATCTTGATTGCTCCCCACAGCATCAACGGAAATAACAGGATCAGGCTATAGATAGAGAAAAAAACATCCAAATTATCCGGTGATGTTAAGAAGAACATCAGAAAAAACAGCAAGATGCACCAGGATATAACGCCGTAGACGCCAACATTGCCTTTACACTGTTCGGCAATGGCCCGCAGAAAGGTCAGCAGGAAAGACGGTCGACGAATGATGCGGTAAATCTTGTAAAATAAAGGGATCCCCGTCAGGCAACCGTTGATGATCCCCTGAATACGTACCAGCATGCCCAGACTCAACGCCGGAATGTTATCCACATCGGGGCGTTGTCCGTGGGCGACAAACATTGCAAAGAGTTTGCTGAACACCAGATACAGCAGGACGTTGTAGCCACAAAGCCAGAGCAGACGATTAAAGCTAATTTTGATGCGACCAAAGCTAACGCAGCTGCGTCTGCCGGTGAATTTGCGGTACGCGGCATAACTTAAGGTCGACGCGATGATCAGGCACAACGCATCTACCCGTTCATTTTGCGGACCGACCACAAACATGACCGTCAGGAACAGAAGAAATCCCGGCAACACCCGAAAACCAAACAAGACCAATGCGGCAGAAAATACGGCTAGCTTGAGATCGTAAACTGTTAAAATAGTATTATTGAGAATGCTATAACCGTTAAGATATTGTGCCAGCGGGTAAAAAAGGCCAGGTAAGACAAGTGGCAGGCACCATTCCCGAATGTTTTTTATCGTGTTTGAATTTATTATTGCGTCCAAATCAATTTATCCGCTATGCACTATACCAATAGGACTTTAATCCAGACTCGAATGTCACAAACAAATCCTTTTGGGTCAGCCGATGAACCATAGCAAAATTGTCAACATTGACCGCGCACTGAGAAAATAAAATAAGGTTCTATAATGAAGAGAGCATATTATTCATATCAAATAAGGAAATAAATACCCATTTATAGACAAAAATGGACATCCGGCGGGGATGAAATCACTAAAACGCTTGTCAGAAAAACAGCTAATTCATTGATGTTTATTAAAAAACAAAAAAGCCTTTGTCAGTTTCCCAACACCTCCAACCAGTACGTATAAAAAACCTTCTCAGGCGCCATGAATGTCAACATTAATATCCTGAAAGGGGCATTCAGAAAATGTATTTTTATGTACACTTTTGCCTATTGACGAAAAGAGCTGCGTTATCTATATTCGCATACCGTTATTTTTGTCATTACTCACCATGGTTCAATGTTAGTTATTTGTTACGTCATTACGTTTCACATCTTTCATCTACTTATTTGCAACAATAATATTCCATCAAGTAATAACAGAAATTAATTTTAGCACCGAATAATCTTTTCAGGAATTAACATAATCCGTGGCAAAGTCTCTGTTTTCCCTTAAAGCAATAAAAGGGTGGCAACATTCAATCACTGGCAAAATAACGCAATTCTTGCTGGCGGGTATCGTTATTGCGTTTAGTGCTGGCGCGTTTACCAACTGGAGCCTGATAGATAACTTTTCTTATCAGCAGTGGGTGCAACGGGCTGAGGCGAATGCACAGATTATGACCTACATCATCCGCAACGTGTATACCACCGTTTCGGTCGAAACCAGCGATGCAGGGCAGATATCCCGCATTGTCTCCGACAGACAGATTGGTGACACCGACTCTATTATGCAAACCGGTTATAACCCGGTTGACGTTCTGGCACTGGCTTCAGTACAGACCCATAGCCCTACATGGTTGTTTCTGTATACGCCGGAGAAAGGGTTTGTTGGCATCAACAACAAGTCAGAAGAGGGTGATGGGATCATCTCTTTCCCCGGTCGTCTGCCGCGCGATGTGCTGGGTAACTACTATGTTGGCTTCGCCCAGATTAATGGCGAAGAGTGCTTTATCAGCGCCGTCCCTATTCTGACGCCTTCAGGTGAGATCCTCGGTAGCCTGATAAGCAGCATCGGTAAAAAAAGCGATCTGTACGCCACCTACGATGCGATGCTGAAAAAGAGCAGTATCATTTTTGTCCTGATTTTGCTGGTAACGCTGGCGCTGGTCACGATATTTATGCGCCGTTTATTCCGTCCGGTTCCGCTGCTAATTAACTCCCTTACCCGCATCGCCCATGAAGAGACGGACTGTATAACGCCCTATCTCGATCAGGACGATGAGATTGGACATCTGGCCGGGGCGATTGAAAAATTGCGCGTCGCCATGAAAGAACGCGGCTATCTGCAACGTATGCATGAAATGTCGCAAAAGATGGAGCATATGGCCCATCATGATTCGCTGACCGGATTGCCCAACCGCGTATCGTTTGGTCTGGCTTTAGATAAGCGCGTCAGTGAACTTCATCAGGAGGACAGAGCGTTCAACCTGCTGTTGATTGACCTCGACAACTTCAAGCCGGTGAACGACACCTTTGGCCATAAAGCGGGCGATGAACTGTTAATCAGCGTTGCCCAGCGCCTGCAGCTCTTGCTGGGACCCAACGATATCGTGGCGCGTCTGGGCGGTGATGAATTCGCCATTTTGCAACATGTCGATGACAACGCCATCAAAGAAGCACATCGCCTGGCGAAGCGAATCATCCGCGCGCTGAGCACCCCATTTACCTGGAGCACGCATACTTTTTCCATCAGCTGCAGCATCGGTATTACCACCGCGCCCAGGCAGGGCAATAATAGCTCTACGCTCATGATTAATGCCGACCTTGCCATGTACGCGTCTAAACATCACGGCCGGGGTTGCTTCCATTTCTTCGAAGACGGCATGGTGATGATGCAAACTCACAGCCTGTTTATTAATCAGGAAATTATCGATGGTATTGATAACAAGGAGTTCGAACTTCATTACCAGCCAATCATCAATCTGGAAGATGAAAGCGTGTATGGCTACGAATCACTGATCCGCTGGAATCATCCAACTAAAGGACTGATTTACCCTGATTATTTTATCAACATTGCCGAGAACTCCGGTCTGATCGTGCGTTTGGGCGAATGGATTATTCGTCAGTCCTGTGAAGCCGCTGCCAAATGGCCGGAACGTATCAGGGTAGCCGTCAATATATCGGCCTACCAGCTGCACAGCCCAGGACTGGTTGACGTGATCAAAGATGCGTTACGCATCAGTCAACTTTCAGCCGAACGTCTTGAAATAGAAATTACCGAATCCGAAAAGCTGGATAAGTCGATTGCCTTACCCGTGCTGCAAGAGATCCGCTCTCTGGGCATTGAAATTGCGATGGATGATTTAGGCACCGGCTACGCGGCACTGGATTATCTGCTGATCTATCCTTTCACTCGCATCAAGATAGCGCGCACGCTGGTCGATAAACTGCAGCAGGATAATGCCAGTCAGTATTTGATTGTGATGCTGATTCAGTTTGCCCATAAGTACAATATGTCGGTCACCGCTGAAGGGGTAGAAACCGCGCAGCAACGCGACATTCTGCGCGACATTGAGTGCCAGAATGTTCAGGGCTATTTCTTTAGCTATCCGCTGCGCGAGCGTGAAGTGCTTTCCGCATTTACTAAAGAGGCCATTGAAGAAGGACTGTGCAATGTCTGACTTCTTTCGCCCGGTAAAGCGCATGCTGACGATTTTTGCCCTGTTAATAGTTTCAGCAACGCCATGCTTAGCAGGCTCTGCCCTGCCGTTGCACACGCTGGAGCAGATCGCCAGCAAGAAAAGCATTACCCTTGGTTATCAGGATGATGCGTTTCCTTTCTCCTGGCAGAATGGCAACGTACCAGCCGGCTATTCCATTGATATTTGCAACAGTATCGTCAGCGCACTCAAGACAAAACTTCAGCTTAAAAATCTGAAGGTCGAGTGGGTAAAAGCTAACTCGGCATCGCAATTTGTCCTGATTAAAAATCACATGGCAGATATCATGTGTATCCCGGCCTTTTATTCGAAAAGTCGCCACAGCGTTAGCGAGTTCTCGCTGCCGTTTTATTTTTCAAGTACCCGTTTCGTCATGCGTAAAAATGAGAGCAACGACAATCTGACAGAACTTTCTGGACATAGCGTACTGGTAAAAAGCGGCACGATTTACGTTGAACAGTTGCAAAAAGTGAATACTGCCAATGACCTGGATATTAATATTCAACTCGATACCAACAATATTACCGCATTCAATGAACTGAAGAGTGGTGAGTATTCTGCACTGATCTCCAGTACGGTTCTACTCAAAGGGATGATCGCGCAAACACAAAATCCTGAAGACTATAAACTTTCCGATATTGCGCTCAGCGCCCCGTTGCCGGCCGGCTTGTTACTCCCGTTACACGATAAAGAATTTAAAGAATTTGTTGATGACACGCTCTCTTCCCTGATGACCAGCAACGAATTTACTGCGCTGTACAATAAATGGTTTCAGTCACCGATTCCGCCGAAGGCCATTAATTTAAAGATTCCCATGTCAGATAACCTGAAAGCATTAACGTCTGCTAAAAAGAAGATCAGTTTTGATTATGAAAAATATAATTAATCGTGAGATGACAAGGGTGAAGCGTACGACGCAATGGCTGTTTTTACTGGCAGGCATCGGTATCACCCCCGCGCTGATGGCGCAACAGAACGCTGCGACACTCGATCATATTCAGAGTAGCAGCGTGCTCAACGTGGGTTACCGCCAGCTGCCGCCGTTTTCTTTTACTGACCACAATGGCAAAGTCACGGGTTATACCATTGCGGTATGCAACATGATTGCCGATAAATTGCGCCAGTATCTGAAGCTCAACAATTTAACCATTCATTACATTCCCGTGAATTTTGCCGAACGTTTCTCCGCATTAAACTCGCGTAAAATAGATATGGACTGTGGCGTAAATACCAATGCGCCGGAGCGGACCGCCAGCGTGTCGTTTTCTGAAAACTATTACACCGCAAAAATGCGCATCATCTCTTTACGTAAAAATAATATACGGTCAATTTCCGATCTTAAAGGTCGCACGGTGAGTCTGACCGGAAGTTCAAAAGATTTGCTGGAATTTAATAAAGCCAACAGAGAGCAACATCTTAATATTTCAACGATTACCAGCACCACCATTAAGGGCGCATTTGAGAAGATGGCGCATAATGAATCCGCCGCTTTCTTTATTGATGATATTCTGGCCTGGCCGCTAATTAATCATAGCGAGCAACCTGAACTGTTCAGCGTCTCTTCTGAGAGCATCGGTAATGATATGCACTATGCCATTATGATGAGGAAAAACGATCAGCAGTTTGTGACGTTTGTTGACAGTACGCTGAAAGATTTTTTTGCCTCGCCGGCCAACGTGCAATTACGTAAAAAGTGGTTGTCTCCCTGGTCCTGCGAAAAGCTGAAAAACCCGTCACCGGGCAGTTGTCAGCATAGCCATTGAACATTATCCGCCGCTGCTTACGCCACCGCCTGCTGCGCCTGTGGAAAATCCCCGGGGCGCTGCTGCTATTGCTGTCAGTCCATTCGCTGCGCGCGGCCTGGGATTTTGCCAATATTCAACAAAAATCCGATGCGCTTTATGGCCCGGCAACGCCAGAAGCGCAGCAACGGATCCACGCCTGGCAACAGCTTCTGCTCCAGTTGCGTAATGCTGACGAGCAAACGCAATTACGCGCTGTAAATCAATTTTTTAACGATAAGATCCGCTATACCGAAGACATTGATGTCTGGCATAACGTCGATTACTGGGCAACCCCTATCGAGTCGCTGCGCAAGGGTGAGGCAGATTGTGAAGACTACGCGATCGCCAAATATTTCACCCTCCGCCAGTTGGGAGTATCAGAAGACAAACTTCGCATCACCTATGTTAAAGCCCTGCGTTTAAACCGCGCACACATGGTGCTGACCTGGTACGCCACCCCTGAGGCGATTCCTCTGGTACTCGACAGTCTGACCAGCACTATTTCTCCTGCGACGCAGCGCATGGATCTATTACCCGTCTACTCCTTTAACAACACCGGCCTTTGGCTTCCCGGCAATCAAAACAATAAACGCGTTGGGGACAGCAAGAGGCTTTCTCGCTGGCAGCAAGTTTTCACCAAAATGCGGGAAGAAGGCTTCCCGATGGATAAATAGGAATCGCCCGTGTCTCTTTTTAAACAGTTACTTCTGGCAATCTCTCTCTTTATGATGGTTGTGTTCAGCGGCAATTTTATTGTGACGCTGGAGAGTTCTCGCAATCAGTCCAATAACCAACTCCTTTCACATGCCCAGGATGCCGCAACGGCGCTAGGCGTTTCGCTAACGCCCAACGTCAACGACCCGGCAATGATCGAGCTGATGGTCAGTTCCATTTTCGATAGTGGTTACTACAAAAAAATCCGCATTGTCGATCTGGCGAACGGCAAAATAATGCTTGAGCGCAGTGCGGCAGCGTCAATTCCCAACGTCCCGGCCTGGTTCGTCGATCTGGTGGATGTTACCCCGCAAACCGGTGAAGCAACGATTATGCGCGGCTGGCAGCAGGCAGCTCGCGTGGAAGTGACCAGCGATCCTATCTTTGCCGTGCAGCGTCTGTGGGACAATACCTTAGGCAACCTGCTGTGGATGCTGTCCTGTAGCCTCGCCAGCTTAATCGCCGGTATTCTGCTGCTGCGCAAACTGCTGCGCCCACTCAATTACATGGCAAAACAATCCGAAGCTATTACTCGTCGCGAGTTTCTGACGCTCCACGAGTTACCCAAAACGCCGGAATTACGCCGCGTTGTAGGCGCCATGAATTTAATGGCCGCGAAGCTTAAATCGTTATTTGAAGAACAAGCTATCTACAGCGAACGCCTGCATAATGAAGCTTATCTCGACAGCCAAACCGGAATTGCCAATCGCCGGGCTTTCGATATGCAGCTCCAGGCGCGGCTAAGCGATGCCGATACCGCACCGGGATATCTGATGCTGGTCCGCGTTCAGGATTTAGGCGGTCTGAATCAGCGCTTTGGCGGACCGCATACTGATAAGCTGTTGCTCAACATCGCCAACCTGCTGAACGCGCACAGAGAAAAGTATGCCCCTCTCGACAGCACGCTTGCCCGCATTCGCGGCGGTGAGTTCGCCCTACTCTGCCCTGGCGTCACACATGGTGAGATGTTGGATTTGTGCAATTCGCTGTGCCAAAAACTGACAGCCTTTTACGCCACCGGAATGTCAGACCAACAGCCGGTGGCCTATACCAGCATGGTGCCGTTTAACGCCGGAGATAATGCTCAATCATTGCTGATCCAGGCCGATCGCCTGCTGGTTGAAGCGGAAACACACACCGACCATCAGGTGGTTCCCACCACTGAAGTTCCTGCGAGTACAGAAGATCAGCATTTGTGGTTTGTGCGTCTGGAGCATGCACTGGAAAATCAGCAGTTCCAGCTGGTTTATCAGCCGGTAGTCGATTGCCGCCAGCCGGACAAAATCCTGCATTACAAGGTGCTGTCGCGCATTTTTGATGAGCAGGGTAACGCCATTACCGCGGGACGGTTCCTGCCCTGGATCCACCGCTTTGGCTGGAGTCATCGCCTCGATAAAGCCATGTTGAAACTGACATTGAACCAGTTGAAAACCGCGCCCGGAAAATTGGCGTTGAGTATCTCCGGCAGTTCTGTCGCCAGTGCGGCCGCCACTGCTGAGCTACTCACCCCGCTGCGCTATTCACCGAAATTAGCCAGTCAGTTGATTCTGGAACTGGATGAAAATCAGTTACCCGGTCCCCATCAGATGGCGGCATTTGTTAAAACCGTCGGTCAGCATCGCTGCTCGCTGGGTCTGCAACACTTCGGCAGCCGTTTCGATATGATTGGTCATCTGTCGCAGTGGGGACTGGCTTATCTGAAAATCGACAGCAGCTATATCCGCAATATTAATGAAGAAAACGATAAACGGTTATTTATTGAAGTGTTATCCAACGCCACGCGCAGTATTGATTTGCCGCTCATTGCTGAACGTGTTGAAACGAAAGGTGAGCTTATGGTGCTGCAAGAATTAGGGATTGATGGTGCAATGGGGCAATTATTAGGTGAGCCCGCGCCATTGTGATAAAACTGGCGTCTTGATACGCCTTTGTATAGCCGGATGGCGCTGCGCTTATCCGGCCTACAAACTGCCTGCATCAGCTAAAATATACGTTCATCGTTACCAAGCAGCTGTTCTAACCCGCCAAGTTCCTGGCGCGCGTTTGCGCGATTCATTAATTTAACCTGCGCCATCGGCGGAAGATCGGTAATGGCAATCACGCCCTTACGAATCAACAGGTTAATCAGGTCGTCGAGCACGCGAACCATCTCCAGGTCGCTTTTTTGCAGCATCGCTAAAGCCTGCTGATTGTCATTTTCAGGACTTTTTGCCACGCCTTCTGCCTGCACGTTTGCAGCAGATGAATCAGAATTCATATCAGTGCCTTTTCATTTTGCACGATGCTGCTGCCCTGTTTACACAGGGCAGCAGGCAATCGTTAGTGAGTGTGGTTTTGATCGGGTTTAGCAATCAGGTGATCCAACGAGTAGGTCGGAGAATGCAGATCGCCGCTTGTCGGAGTCGACAGCGCAGTATCAATGCCATGCGCCACTTTCGCCGGACTGGCGATCAGGTGATGATCGCCGCCGCTTTGAATGTACTTCGCAATATCCACGCCTTCATGCAGTTCACGGGCCAGATCGCTGAGATCGACTTTTTCAAGCACCCCCTTCGCCTTATCGTCAGCGCTGAGTACCGCTGTCGTCTGGCCGTGTCCGGTCGCAGCTGGTGCGTAAGACAGAGATAATGCGTTGTCATCGAACAGGTTGTGCAGCGCATGTTGCATCGCAGCATGATTTCCTTTATCCACCGTATGCCCTTTCACTGGCGCGGGATCGTCCATCGTCACGTTCAGCGTTTGGGTATAAGGCGTAATATTGCCGTGGTTATCATTCGCCTCAACCAATACGTTCACCCGGTTATGACCTGCCCGGAATGCGGAAGTCTCAACCTCAATATCATAGGTCAACCCATTATTGCCCTGATGAAGAATGGCATCGTACTGATGACCATTTACCAGCGCTTTAATATGATCGCCATCATTCACATCACCGCTCACGCTGCCGGTAATATGCGTGACGGTGTCCTGTGATTCCGCACGTGAAATATGGTTATCCCCGGTAACCTTATCGACGATAAGCGTGGCGTCTGCCTGCTGATCAACCGAATAGCTGTGGGAAGTTGTCTGTGAATATGGGTTGCCCGGCGTATCATGACCTTTAACCTCAACCGAAAATGTGGTGTTCACTTCCATGATATGACTGTCCACATCTACGTGATAAACCCGATCGCCATTGCTCAACGTGTCTACCGAACCGCTAAATTCCTGACCGCCAATTTTTAATTTGATCGAATCCCACACATCCACATCACCGCCAAGAGGCCCGGTTACCCTCACCGTCGCTCCCTGGAGTTCCTGATGATTCAGGACGTTATCATGGGTAACATTATCAATACCCATCGTTCCCACAGCGGTTCTGTCGATGGTAATGGTCTTATCGATATCGACCTTATCGCGGTTACCGGCGTCGTCATGGGCGATAACGTGAGCAAGGATCTTTTGATCGTGAATCAGGTCAATCGTACTAGCATCCACGCTAAATACCTTCTGACCACCGCTATTTTTCACATCAGCAACCAGATCTTTACCATTAACGGTGATGGTCACCTGATCGCCAACATCCACGTCCCCGGTCACATAACCGCTGATGGTGGTTTTCGCATGCTGAGTTTCCTCGTTATTCAGCACATCATCGACTGACACCTTATCCAGCACGATGCTGGCATCAACCTGCGTATCGATAGTGACCGTTTTGTCGTTTACGGCATGCATTGGGTTCAACGCCGAATCCTGCCCTTCTACGCTGACGTGAATATTCGGGTCATTTTGCAACCCGACCGTACTCACCATCGCTTTGTAGCCCAGTTGCCCGTTCATATGCGGCAGCTCAATGACACGCGTATGTACTGTGACGCCATCGACGAGAATGGCGACTTTATCACCGAGATGCACGTCGCCATCCACCGTACCACTCACCTCTACGCTTCCTGCTTTTACCTCATCGGCATTGATAACATCGTCACCACCAACGGTATTGATGGTAATGCTGCCGCTTGCCGTTTTATCAATCGAATAGCCCTGCGTGAAACTGGCTGGCTGTACATTGCCGTGATCGTCATATCCTAAGACTGTCGCGACAATAGCGTGATCGGCCAACAGGTCTTTGGTGTAGATATCAACGGAGTAGCGATGATTATTATCGACAGTCGCCGCATAAGGGTTTCCGTTAACCGTCAGAGTCACCTTATCGCCGGGGTGCACATCTCCGGATACCGACCCCGTTACTGTCATCTTAGGTTGCAGCGATTCCCGCGCGTTCAGCACATTGTCACCGGCAATGTTATCTATCGTCACGCCAGCATTAGCGCTCAGATCGACCACGACATTGCTGCTGGCAGAGGCACTCCCCAGGTTACCATGATCATCCGTCGCCAATACCGTCGCGACAATATGTGGATCATTGTGCAGATCGTTGATACTGACCTTCGTCGACCAGGCCTGGTGACCATGTTTATCATCATGCACGACTGCAGTTAGCGTATTGCCATTGACCTGCAGACTCACCACGCTGCCGTCATGGATCCCTTCACCGCTTACCGTGCCGCTGATGGTTGTTTTACCGCTTTGCGCCTCGGCAGCATTGATAACATCATCACCAGCAACCTTATCCATCGTTATCTGCAGCGGGTTATCCGTATCGACAGTGATGGTTTTCTGCACCGAATCTGTCGCTGTTCCCGCCTTGATGGAGACATCAAACGTTGGGTGCGCCTGCAGTTCATTCGTTGGCACATCCACTTCGTATGCCAGCTGTCCCGGCATCGTCGGGATAGTCATGACGTGCCCGGAGTACTGCACATAATTGATGGTAACAATCACTTCGTCCCCGGCCTGAACGTCGCCGGTGACCAGACCACGAATTGCTGTCGTTCCTTTTTGCGCTTCATCGTGGTTGAGAACGTCATCGCCCGCCACTTGATCAACGGTGAGATGCACGGTCGGTTGGTGAGGTTGTGTGGTTCCGGTGCCCGGTGTTGTCAGCGGGTTGTGCATACCATAAGGAGTGTTGGCTGGAATAGCGATATTGCCTAACCACGGAAGGTCAATAAACTTATGTTCTACCGCAGTTGCTGTATTGCCATGATCATCATGTGTGGTGATGGATACCGTGATATTACCGTCATCATGCCAGCCCCCTGAAACAACATTAAACGTGTAACCCAGCTTTCCATCCGGCAGAGTGATCACATTTGTTTGCAGTTGGCTACCGCCGACATCGACCGTAACCACATCGCCAGACTGTGCATCTGGAGCAACATGTCCCGTTACCGTGACGAATTCGGGGCGGCTTCCGGGATCCAAGGCTTGGTTGCCCTCGGAAACAGCAGAATCAATCGTTATCCCGGCATCAGCAACGGTATCAACCAGCACCGGCATATCATCGTACCCACGCGCGATGTTACCTGCGTCGTCTTTTGCCGTCACTTCAGCATGAATATTCGGATCCATGAGCAGATCTAAGGTCGAAACCTTTGTACTGAATACATGCTGACCGTTTTGATTTTCCACCCGCGCAAAATAGGTCTGATGGTTGATGGTCAGTTCAACCATATCACCGATTTTGACATCCCCGCCTACCGTCCCCGTAACCGTCGTTTGCTGCTTCAGGGCCTCGTCATGGTTAATCACCGCATCACCGCTATCGGTAACAATCGGATCAATATGCACAATCGCGTCAATCTTTTCATCAATGACCACGGTACTGTGCGCATCTGCCGTCGCGTTATTACCCGCCGCATCGGTAGTGGTGATTGTTGCAGTAATATGCGGATCGTTTTGCAGCCAATGCGTATCCACCTTGATGGAGTAACCCAACGTTCCCAGATTCGGCAGGTCCACCACTATAGCATCAACCATATGGCCACCAATATTCAGGTGCACCACATCATCAATTTTCGCATCGCCACCGACTGTACCACTGACAACTGTCGTCTTTTGCCCCAATTCAATCTTATTCAATACATCATCGCCCGTTACCGGATCGATAGTGATAGAGGCCTTCGCGTCAGCGTCCAGCGTAACGGTATGATGCGCTGTAATTTGTGCATGGTTCAGGGCATCGTCCGTGATATCCATGGTGACGTCGATATGCGGATCGGCAACCAGATCGGCCGTAGCAACGGGTACGTGGAAACCCATCTGATGATTGCCACGATCTTCCACCACCCCGGCATAGTTGTGGCCGTTGATGGTCATGGTGAATGAATCGCCCGGATGAACTTCACCGCTCACCGTACCGCTCACTATCGTATAGCCATGCATTTGCTCAGCGAGGTTCAGCGTATTATCCGGCGTCACGGCATCAATGGTTATCTGCGCATCGACACGGGTATCGATAATAACGGTGGTTTCTGCATTGGCCGTGGCTGGGTTGCCCGCACCATCGGTAGTGCTCACCGTCGCGGTTAAATGCGGATCGGAGATCAGATCTGCGGTGCTGACTTTAATGCTGTAGCCGAGAACCCCGCCCCCCACATCGTGCACTTTCCCTGTAAGAACGTGACCATTAACGGTGAGGTAAACGACGTCATTTACGTGAACATCCCCTGCCACTTTCCCGGTTATCCAGGTGAATGGCTGTTTTGATTCATCGCCATTGACCATGTTATCGCCAGTAACGGGATCGATCGTCAGCATTGCCTTAGCATGTAAATCAACCACCAGATCGTGCGATATCTCCGCTTTCTGGAAATTATGCACATTATCTTCGCCGACTACGCGGGCCACGATATGCGGGTCTTTGACCAGATCGCGGCTCAGAACGTCCAGCTTATATCCCAGCGCATTATTATGTTCCGGGAGTCGCTGAACAGTTGTGTCGTAAGTATGGCCGTTGACGATAACCTGAACTTTAGTCCCTACATGCACATCGCCCGAAACCGTCCCCATGATCTCTGTGAGGTGTTTCGCAGCTTCTGCGCCGTTCAGCTTGTCATCGCCCGCCACCGTATCAACGGTGATTTTAGCCGCGGCATGGTTATCAATATGTACATCATGGGTTGCGGTGGTAATGATCTCATTTTGCACCGCATCGTGGGAGATAATCGTGACGCTCACGGTCACGTTTTTATCCTGGGTGCCTTTGTTATCGCTGAACGCCGTTGATTTGACCGGGACCTGATAACCTAACTGACCGCCGCCAAGATCAATCACCTTGCCGTTAAACGTCTGGTGATTGATTTCTACGATCACCGCATCGCCAACCTGCGCATCACCATCCACCTTACCGCTGATGAGCTGCATCGGTGTATCCAACTCTAAGTGGTTGAGCGTGTTATCGTCAGTCACATGATCAATAGTCACAGTGCTGTGCGCCTGGGTATCCAGCGTAACGGTTCGATGCTCCACCGCCACTGCCTGATTGCCCGCAGCATCGTGGCTGACCAGCTTAACCATTACGTCGTTGCTGCCTTCCTGCAACACACCTGTTGGAACAAACACTTCGTAGCGCAGAACGCCGTGATCGTTAACTACCGTGCCGCTAAAGTCCTGATTATGTCCCTGTACGTGGATGGTCACCACATCGCCCACTTTGGCATCCAGGCCTTTCGCGATACCGCTAATCAGCGTCGGCATGCGGTTTTCAATGGCGTTCACCACATCATCCGATGCCACCACATCAGTCGTCACCACGTTTTTGGCAAAGTTATCAATATGAACTTTATGGCTATCGGTAGCGATGGCGAGGTTCCCCGCCGCGTCATGAGAGGTGACCGTGACGTGCACGTCGACATCCGTCAACACATGGACGCCATTGTTCGCAAAGGCCGATGAGTCCACATCAATGCGGTAACCCAGATGCCCGTTACCAAGGTCAATGACCTGGCTACCGTACTGATGGCCATTAACTTCCAGCTGAATGGGATCGCCGACCTTCGCATCTTCACCATCAACGATGCCGGTAATGCGCTGAGTCGCCGCGGACAGTTCCTGGTAATTGATAACATTGTCTGTAGCAATGTTATCCAGCGAGATGGTGTTTTGCGCATGAGTATCAAGAGTGATAATACGGTGCGACTCACTGGTCACTTCATTGCCCAGCGCGTCATGGCTGACTAGCGTCGCGACCACCGCGTTCTTTCCTTCATGCAAGGTTCCATGCGGCAGAACCACTTCATAGCGTAACTGACCGTTATCGTTGATCACCGTGCCGTTAAAGTCTTGCCCATGAACGCTTATTTTTACCGCATCGCCCACTTTGGCATCGCCACCGGCGACGATGCTAATAATCGTCGGCATCCGGTTTTCACTGGCGTTAACCACATTGTCCGTCGCCACTGCGTCAATCTTGATGGTGTTTTCCGCGTAGTTATCGATATGAACTTTATGGGAATCCGTCGCGATCGCCAGGTTACCCGCGGCGTCATGAGATGTCACCATCGCGGTAATTTTCACATTCGTCAGCACATGGCCGCTGTTATCGGCAAATGCAGAAGAGTCCACATCAATGCTATAACCCAGCTTACCGCGGCCAAAATCAACCACCTTACCGCTGTACTGATGGCCATTTATCTCCAGTAAGACAGGATCGTTGACCTTCGCATCCTCACCGCCAACAAAACCGGTAATGGTCTGTTTAGCCGCAAGTAGCTCTTGGTAATTCAATGTGTTATCGGCAGTGACATCATGTATACGGACAGTATTATGTGCCTGAGTGTCCAACGTGATGGCGTGATGCGCCAGAGTGGTCACTTCATTACCCACCGCATCGTGGCTGATCAGCGTCACCACCACCGCATTTTTACCTTCCTGCAGCGTACCGACCGGCACCGCCACTTCGTAGCGCAGTTCGCCATTTATGTTGACGACTTTGCCGGTAAAGTCTTGCCCCTGTACACTAACGGTCACCGGATCGTTGACGGACGCATCGCCGCCAACGGCACCGCTGATCAGCGTGGTCATGCGGTTTTCAATAGCATTCACCACATCCTCCGTCGCTACCGTGTCGATGCTGAGCTGGTTAGTGGCGAAGTTATCAATGTGTACGTCGTGGCTGCTGGTGGCGATCGCAGGTTGCCCGCCGCATCGTGGGAGGTGACGCTGACATGGACCGTCGCCTCTTTCAGCACATGACCGACGTTGTCAGAGAACGCCGCAGAATCCACCTCGATGCGATAACCGAGGGTATTTTTCCCGGTATCAATCACCTGGCCGTGATACTGGTGGCCGTTAATCTCCACCAG
>OBLO01000189.1_pt1 | contig 66802 bp, 57 predicted proteins | sample 1519401 | NCBI WGS metagenome assembly OBLO01 (sample SAMEA2602897, study PRJEB22501) | metagenome | reverse complement strand
GCCGCTCCATATCCGGGTATAGCAATATGCTTCCAACCAAGACAGGAGCGGCCCTTTCCACCTTGCGGCAGAAGTATGGGGATCGTCCACTTCTTTCTTTTATTTGGATGGCCTGTGATCGATTTCTCTCCTTATCCCCCGGACGATCCTCATACTTGTGCCGCAGGGCAAAATTCAGAAAAAGAGGTGCTGACATGGATCAGAACGTCAATTATTACGGCATCATCCTTCTGCTGCGCCAGCTTCGGGAAAGCGGCAGCTTCAGCGAAAAGGAGCTGCGGAGGGTGGCGGAACGGATCGCCGCGGACAGCGGCGCGGACATTATGATTTCTCTCTGATTTTTCTTCATCTTTCAGTAGCTTTCTGAACAAGGTTGTGGTAGTGTTTGTGTTGCAAAAACAGGAGGTGAGCAGGCATGGCGGAAAAGCATCTGACAGACGGCACAACGGCGCTGGCAGCGCAGCCCCGCGTCATCAAGATCGAGGCGGCGGAGAAGCCGGAAAACACGCGGCTGCGGGTAGCGGCCTATACCCGTGTCAGCTCGGACTCCGATGACCAGCTCAACTCCTTCGCGGCGCAAAACCGCTACTACGCTGAGCTGATCTCCGGCAAGGCTGAGTGGCGCATGGTGGATATCTACGCCGACGAGGGCATCACCGGCACCTCCGCTGCAAAGCGGGAGGACTTCCAACGCATGATGGCGGACTGCCGCAGAGGACTCATCGACCAGATCCTCGTCAAATCCATCTCCCGTTTCGCCCGGAACACAAAGGACTGTCTGGAGGCAGTGCGGGAGCTGAAGGAGCTGGGCGTCAATGTCCGCTTCGAGCGCGAGGGCATTGACACCGCCAATGTGAGCAGTGAGCTCATCACCGCCATCTATGCCGCCTTCGCCCAAAAGGAGAGCGAATCCATCTCCGGCAATATGCGATGGAGCAACCGGCGCAGGATGGAGGCCGGTACCTATCTCACACCTTCCATACCGTATGGATATAGGATCATAAATAAAGAAATTGTAATTGTTCCAGAGCAGGCGGTGACCATTCGCAAAATATTCCAGTGGTATTTGGATGGAAACAGCAAGGAGCGCATCGCCCGCAGACTGAATGAGGCAGGCATACTCAGTGGACAGAATAAGGAGTGGGGGAGGGGTGGCATCCATTACATCCTTACAAACGAGCGATACATCGGTAACTCGCTTTGGCAGAAAACCTACACCAGCGATACACTTCCAACGACCCGCCATAGGAATAAAGGAGAGTGTGAGCAATACTACGCGGAAGGAACACATCCCCCTATCATTCCAAGAGAAATCTTTGACCAAGCACAAAAACTGCTCAAAAAAAGGGAAGTTGATTATAGAAGAAAGAAATGTCCGGGATCTCATCCCTTAACGGGAAAAATTGTCTGCGGATACTGCGGAAGTCCCTTCCGTCGGAAGGAGTATCGCGGGGAGATCCGGTGGGTCTGCATGGGCCACGAAAGATCCGGAAAGGATTGCCCCATCACACCGATCACCGGAAAAACCATTTATGAAGCCTTCCGCCGCCTCTATTATAAGCTCAAGCATCAGAGCCTCCCCATTCTGGAGCAGATGCTGGAAACCCTCCAGACGATCCGTGATCGCAGACTGCTCTGGAGCGAGGACATCGTTTCCCTCAACAAAAAAATATCCGAACTCTCCAGTCAGAATCAAACGCTGGCCTTTCTCAAGCAAAACGGCCTCGTTGATCCTGACATTTTTATATCCAAAAGCAACGAGCTGACCCGTCAGCTCCGGCAGGCCAAGCTGGACAAAGAAAAGCTGATGGATGCCGAGGAGGATGCCACCGCCCAGCAGACGCGGGAGCTGATAGCCCTGCTGGAGGATGGGCCGGATTTCCTCGACCGCCCCGATGCGGAACTGATGGGTGAACTTGTTGAAAAAATTACCATAGAGAGCAATGATGCCCTCCGCTTCCGCCTGCATAACGGGCTGGAGCTGCGGGAATCCATTGAGAGGACGGTGCGATAATGGGAAACCGAAAGCAGCCCTTCGGCTATCGTATGACGCTGGGCGAGATCACGATCCTGCCGGAGGAGGCAGAACTGGTGCGGTTTATCTTCCAAGGCTACAGCACGGGAGCCACGCTGGGGGAGCTGACCAAGGCACTCTGCCGACAGGAGATCCCCTACTATGAGGGGCGGACATGGAACAAGAACATGGTCTCCCGTATTTTAGAGGATGGCCGCTACATCGGCGAGAAAGGCTATCCGGCACTCATCGAGCCGGAGCAGCTCCACACGGCGGCGGAAAAGAGGTCGGCAAGAGCCTGCCCACCGCAGAAAACACCTGCGCAGAAGGCCCTGCGGCGGCTCTGCGGTGCGCCGCCCTCCGAGCGGGTGGAGAAGATCGTCACCGACCTGCTCAACGAGATTATACGCTGCCCCGACCGTGTCCGGCTACCGGCATCCCAACAAGCGGCCGCTGCCTGCGGAAAAACGCGGGAGGCGCTGAACTCCGAACTGGAGGGGCAGCCCATCGACGAGGACAACGCCAGAGCGTCGCTCCTTCAACTGGCGGCAGAGCAGTACGATGCCATCGGGAACACGGAATACGAAACCGTGCGGCTGCGGCGGCTGCTCACCAGCCGCAAGCCCATAATAGAGCCGGATGCGGAGCTGCTGCAAAGCGCGGTGTCAAAGGTGGGCGTGACGAGCAAATGCGTGACCGTGACGCTGAAGAACGGACAGGTCATAGAGAGGAGAGATGAGCCGTGAACGAAACCGCCCCAAGAGTCATTAAGATTCCCGCAAAGCCGGAGTCAGAATGGAAAACGGATGCCCGGCGGCAGCTCCGGGTAGCCGCCTACTGCCGGGTCTCCACCAAGGAGGAGGATCAGGCAAACAGCTACGAGGCGCAAAAGGAATACTACACCGACAAGATCATGTCCAACCCCGCGTGGACCATGGCAGGCATCTTCGCCGACAAGGGCATCACTGGCACCTCGGTGAAAAAGCGGGAGGACTTCATGCGTATGATCCGCCACTGCCGCCAGAAGAAAATAGATGTTGTCCTCACCAAGTCAGTCTCCCGGTTCGCCCGGAACACAGTGGACTGCCTCTACTACACACGGGCGCTCAAGGAGCTGGGCATCGCCGTCATCTTTGAAAAGGAGAACATCCATTCGCTGGAGGAGGACAGTGAGCTGCGCATCACCCTCTCCGGCGCCTTCGCACAGTCCGAGAGCGAATCCATCTCCGCCAACGTCACATGGGGCAAACGCCGCGCCATGGAGAGCGGAAAGGCGACCATCCAGTACAAATATCTCTACGGCTACCGCAGGGGCGCGGACGATAAGCCGGAGATCATCCCGGAGGAGGCGGAGGTTGTCCGCTGGATCTACGAGCGGTACCTCGCCGGAGCCAGCACACGGATGCTGCGGGACGAGCTGCATGAGCGGGGCGTGATATATTCCGAAAAGTCACCGCAATGGACACTGCCTCATATCAAGAGTATCCTGCGGAATGAGAAATACTGCGGCGACGTGCTGATGCAGAAGACCTTTCAGCAGGATGTCATCAACCGCAAGGTCATCAAAAACACGGGGCAGCTCCCCATGTACCTCATAGAGAACCACCATGAGGGCATCGTCAGCCGCGAGAAGTACAACGCGGTGCAGGCGGAGATGGCACGGCGCAAAGCGGCAAAAAGCCCTTCTAAAAGAGCCACCACCGGCCTTTCCGCCTACACCAGCCGCTACACCCTCTCGGACCGGCTGGTGTGCGGCGAGTGCGGAACGCTGTACCGCCGCTGCACATGGACGCGCCCCGACGGAAAGCGCATCGTGTGGCGCTGTGTGAGCCGCCTGGACTACGGCAAGAAATACTGCCACAGATCGCCCACGCTGGACGAGGTGCCGCTCCAGCAGGCGATCATAGCCGCCCTCAACACCGTCCTGCCGGACTTGGATGGCCGCATCCACCAAATCACGGAGGCGTTGGAGGCGGAGGTCATCCCGTTCCCCGGCAGCGGCATGAGCCTTGGCGACATCGACCGCAGGCTGGCGGAGCTGGAGGTGCAGTTCCAAAAGCTGCTGGAAAAGGCGGCGGATGATCCCATCGCCTATGGGGATCGGTTCAAGGAGATACTGGACGAGCAGACCGCGCTCAAGGAGCTGCGGGCAACCATCCTTGCCGAGAATAAGGAACACGCCGAAGCGGATCGGCGCATCAGGGATGCCGCGGGGATGCTGGAAAACGCCGTGCCACACATCGCGGAATGGGACGAGACTGCCATCCGGCAGCTGGTGGCGCAGGTGAAGGTGCTGTCCAAGAACGAGATCAGCGTGACGCTAAAGAGCGGCATTGAGATCCGCCAGAGCATATCAAACTAAAAAGGAGATGGGAAAATGGTATTTGTGACCGGCGACCTCCACGGAAATTTTGAACGATTCAAACCAAAATACTTTCCCGAACAGGCGCAGATGACAAAGCAGGACATTATGATCTGCACAGGAGACTTCGGCGGCGTGTGGTTTGGCGACAGCCGCGACGACGAAACGCTGGACTGGCTGGAACGCCTGCCCTTCACGCTGGCCTTCGTCTGCGGCAACCATGAAAACTATGACGCGCTGGAACGATATCCGGTGGACGATTGGCACGGCGGCAAGGTGCATCGCATTCGCCCTCATGTACTGCATCTGACGCGCGGTCAGATCTTCGAGCTGGAGGGCTGCCGCTTCTTCACCATGGGCGGCGCAAAAAGCCACGACATCGAGGATGGGATTCTGGAGCCGGATGCCCCGGATTTTGAGCGAAGGCTCATGATGCTCCAGCGCAAGCCCAGAGCGAGATACCGCATCAACCACATCTCGTGGTGGGCGCAGGAACTGCCTTCCGATGAGGAATACGCCGAGGCGAGGCGAAGCCTCGACGCGGTCGGCTGGCAGGTGGACTACATCATCACCCACTGCGCTCCCACCAGCATCGCCCTCATGGGAAGCCGCCACAACGAGGCGGACCGGCTCACGGACTTCCTGCAAGAGGTACGGGAAAGAGCAAAATATCACTACTGGCTGTTCGGCCATTATCACGACAACAAAGCCATTGACGAAAAGCACATCCTGCTGTGGGAACAGATCGTGCGGGTCATCTGAAACAGGTCAAAGCAGAGAAAAACACGGTGGTGTCACCGTGCTTTTCTCTGCTTTGAGCGTTGATCAGGCGCACCGCGCCGGAAAGGAGAAAGCTCATGAACATTCGCAAACCAACAGATTACACCTCCATGTTCACCGCGCTGGACACGCTTATGGCGGCGCAGCTCCCGCAGATGGAATTGTACCGCGAGATCGGTCGGCTGGTCAGCGGCAGGAGCGAAAAAGGCGCGGCTGTCGCGGCGTCGGAATACCTGCAAGCGGCCTATCCCGCAGCCGAGGGCTTTTCTCCCCGCAATCTGCGCCGTATGCGCGCGTTTTACGCAGCCTACGAGGAATCCCCTGAAATCATGCATCTGGCGATGCGCCTCGGCTGGACGCGGAATGTGGCGATTTTAGAGGGGTGCGGCAGCAACAAGGAACGGGCGTGGTACATCCGCGCCGCACTGCGTTTTGGATGGAAAAAAGCGAAATTATTGGAATCGATCAAAACGCAGGCATGGCGAAATTCTTCTCTCGACGAACAGGTGGTTTCCTGCTATACTGGTGAAAAAGAAATAACGCAGGAGAGCGAGAGCGATGAAGAAGATACTCTTTGTATGCCATGGCAATATCTGCCGCAGCCCCATGGCCGAGTTCGTGATGAAGGACTTGGTGAAGAAAGCGGGGCTGGCGTCACAATTTCATATCGAATCGGCGGCCACCAGCCGGGAGGAGATCGGCAACCCGGTCTACCCTCCGGCGCAGCGCAAGCTGGCGGAGCATGGGATCTCCTGCGATGGCCACGCGGCGCGGCAGCTCACCAATCAGGATTACGACAAGTACGACCTGCTGGTCGGCATGGACAGCGCAAACCTGCGGAATATGCACCGCATCTGCGGCGGCGACTTTGCCGGAAAGCTGCACCTCCTGATGGACTACACCGACCACCCCCACGATGTTGCCGACCCGTGGTACACGGGCGATTTCGAGGCAACTTGGCAGGATGTGCTGATGGGGTGCCAGGGGCTGCTGAAAGAATTGTTGCAGTGAGGTGAATGGAATGGCACAGAATGATAAGATCCAGCTATTCGAGGACAAGCACATCCGCACGGCGTGGGACGAGGAAAAAGAGGAATGGTATTTTTCCATTGTCGATGTCTGCGAGGTGTTGAGCGGCACAGATAATCCACGCCGTTATTGGAGTGATCTCAAGAGAAAACTAAAGTCTGAGGGCGCAGTTGAACTGTACGAAAAAATCGTACAGTTGAAAATGACTGCTCCAGACGGAAAAAAACGATTGACCGATGTAGCGGACACCGAGCAGCTCCTCCGTATCGTCCAATCTATTCCCTCTCCAAAAGCAGAACCATTCCGAGCCTGGTTAGCACAGGTTGGCCGGGAGCGCATTGAGGAGACCATTGACCCGGAGCTGACCATCGAGCGGGCGTTGGAAACCTATCTCAAAAAGGGCTATACCCGCGAATGGATCAACCAGCGGCTGCAGGCCATCCAAGTTCGCAAGGAACTGACGGACGAGTGGGATGCACGCGGCGTGCAGAAGGGCGTGGAGTACGCTATCCTCACCGATGAGATCTCCCGCGCGTGGTCGGGAATGTCTACCCGTCAGTATAAAAATCTGAAGGGGCTTAAAAAGGAAAACCTCCGTGATAACATGACCACGCTTGAGTTGGTGCTGAATATGCTGGCGGAAGCCACCACTACGGAAATTTCCAAGCAGAAAGCACCAAGCACATTTTCAGAGAACATAGCGGTTGCCCGCGAGGGCGGTGAGGCCGCCGGAATCGCACGGAAGGCGGTCGAGGAACGCACAGGCGTTCCCGTCATCACCTCCAAGAACGCCGCGCAGCTCAATCAGGTCGTGACTGACCTTCTGGAAGGGGCGACCGCGGATATGAGCGAGATGCCAGAGGAAAAATAGCGTTTTCGCATAACGGTTTTTCATGCGGCCAATTAGCAGTTCTTGAAAGCACCCATCGAAAAAGTTTGAGAAAAGTTAAAAAAGAACGGAGAATTCCGATTTGCACATGGTGTTTTTGAGCCGGGGGTTCAAAAATCTACAGTGGTACAGCATGACAAAAAGAAACACCACCCACTCGGGTGGTGCTTCTTTTTGGAGCATTTTCGATTTGCGCTGCAAATCGCCCGCCTGCGGCGACTTTTATAGAAAAGCGGAAGGAAACCCGCAAAGGTTTCCCTCGCAAACACCCCCTTCCTCGCGAAGAACGAAGGATTCTGCATTCGTCAGACGCAAAGAACTTGCTGCCGACACCCATGCGCGAAGCGCATTTCAATCAGAGGTGAGGCAGGGTCTCTGCGTCGAACCCATAAGCTCCATGCCCCGTGCATGGATCTAAACGTCCCCACCCGAATGGATGGGGCTTTTTGCTTCGACTGCAAAAGGCGTAAACATACTCAAACAGGAAGAACTGAACGGTTCTCCATGGAATTTGCTGCCGCTCCGCCCTGCTTGTGATGGGTTGAGTGACGGATAGACTGCTCTTTTTTACAAAATAATCAGCGTTCCGTAGCTGCTCATTCTACACCTAAGGAGAAAATCCAGATCCCGGTGGAAAGGTGCGTTGTACAGCGGACGTTTGTCTGTGAAACGTGAGCGGCTTACAAGGGAATCTTTTTGGAATGCGAAGGAATTATAGAGAAATCTACAAACCGGTTTCCGGTTAAAGTGAATGATATTGTGCGATTTCCGTAAATCTATTGTTAAAATTTACAAAGATTCTCTGTAATTCTTGTGAATTTCAGCACTTGAACTTCTGAGTTAGAGTGCTAATATGTAAGCGAAAACAGGCGAGTAAACGTTTTTGCGCCTGCTTCAGAAGAAAAAACGTGCTTTTGGAAGGAGAGTTCAAGATGATTAGCTTTTTCATTTGCCTGGCACTGCTGATCGGCGGCTATTTCACCTATGGCTCCCTGGTGGATCGGACCTTCGGGCCCGATGACCGTGAGACTCCCGCTGTCAAGATCAATGACGGCGTGGACTACATGGTTCTGCCCCAGTGGAAGCTGTTCATGATCCAGCTGCTGAACATTGCTGGCCTGGGTCCCATCTTCGGCGCTTTGAGCGGTGCTCTGTGGGGTCCTGTTGTGTTCCTGTGGATCACCTTCGGTACCATTTTCGCCGGTGCTGTCCACGATTACTTCTCCGGTATGCTCAGCGAGCGTAACGAGGGCGCCTCTATCTCCGAGATCTCCGGCATCTACCTGGGCGGCGCTATGAAGAACGTCATGCGTGTGTTCAGCGTTGTGTTGCTGATCATGGTCGGTACCGTGTTCGCCGTGGGCCCTGCTGGTCTGATCCAGCTCCTGTTCTCCAACGGCGGCAGCACCGGTATCCTCACCAACAAGTTGTTCTGGCTGGTGCTGATTCTGGTGTACTATTTCATCGCCACCTTCCTGTCCATCGACAAGATCATCGGTAAGATCTATCCCGTGTTCGGCATCTGCCTGATCATCATGGCTGTTGGTGTGGCCGTGGGTATCTTCACCAAGGGTTATGTGATCCCCGAGATTTGGAACAACTTCACCAATATGCATCCTCAGGGCACTCCCATCTGGAGCTTCATGTTCATCACCGTGGCCTGCGGCGCCATTTCCGGCTTCCATGCCACCCAGAGCCCCCTGATGGCTCGCTGCATGAAGAGTGAGAAGCAGGGCCACTTCGTGTTCTACGGCGCCATGGTGTCCGAGGGCATCATCGCTTTGGTCTGGGCTGCTGCCGGCTGCGCAATCTACACCGGCGCTGATCTGCTGGCTATGGGCGGCGGCGGCTCCACCACCGTGTATGACGTCTGCTCCAAGACCATGGGCGGCGTGGGCATCGCTCTGGCTATGCTGGGCGTGATCGCCTGCCCCATCACCTCCGGCGATACGGCCTTCCGTTCCGCTCGTCTGGTGCTGGCTGACTGGTTCCACGTTGAGCAGAAGTCCATCAAGGGCCGTTTGATGCTCTGCATCCCCGTGCTGGGCATCGGCGCGATTCTGGGCGTGGGCAACGCTCTGGGCAAGATCGACTACACCATCATCTGGCGTTACTTCAGCTGGACCAACCAGACTCTGGCCATGATCGTGCTGTGGGCCGCTTCCATGTACCTCTTCTATGAGAAGAAGAACTACTGGATCACCGCCGTCCCCGCCACCTTCATGAGCGCCGTGTCCATCACCTACTTCATGCTGGGCAACGAGTGCCTGGGCCAGTTCCTGAACACCAAGACTGCTGACGGCGCGGTTGTTTACAACACTGCTGTTGCTTATCCCGTCGGCATCATCGCTGCCGCGCTGTTCCTGGGCATCTTCCTGTACAGCATCAAGAAGCGCGACGTGAAGCCTCAATACGAAACTCTGGGCAAGTAAGCTCTGAGTAATCAATCCGAAAGCGGCGGAAAGACTCTCTCCTTTCCGCCGCTTTTGAAGCTATCAATGAACGATCACGGAGGAACACTATGTTATTTGCGCCTGTGCGTCTCGGCAACACCGCCCTGTCGGCGGAAGTCCTGACTGCGGATGTTAAAAACTGCAAGCACTTCGGACCCTGCGGCGTAGGGGAAAAAGCGCTGTATCTGAACGGTTTCCTGTTTGACCGGCACTACTATGTGGCGTTGGGGGATATCCGCCGGGTGTTCAAGCGGGTCGCCATGAGCAAGGGCGGCTTCACCGGAAACGGCGTCTTTGGCGCTATTCCGTATCTGGTGGTAGAATACGGTGACGGTACGCAGAAGCAATGCACCTTCAAGCGGGAGGACCATGTGGATGATCTGCTGACCTATCTGGCGAAGGTTTGTCCCGGTCTGCCGCTGCACAGCGTTCAGGCGGAGCAGCGCCTTGCTCGGAAGGCACAGGAGGAAGCCGTCCGGTATCTGGACGTACTGACACCGGAGGCACAGGCGGCCCGGGAGAAGCTGGAAAAGGCCAGAACCTTCCTCGCCGGCTATCCGAAGCTGACGGACCGGCTTTCCACTGCGGCCAAGGCCAAGCGGGTCAATGAGCACACCAATCCCGCCCATAAGTGGGTGGCGCTGGCCATTGTACTGGCGGGCCTGATCGCCGCAGTCTACGGTGTCATCGCCTGGCGGCGGCAGGAGGGCTTCGGTATGTACTTCACCCTGCTGGGCCTGGCGGTGGTGTTCCTGTTCTCCGGTACGCAGGTCATTCCCACCATGAAGAACAACAAGCGGGCGGTCACCGCCGCTTGGGAGCAGGCCCAGAAGGACATGGCCGGGGTACTGCCGGAGCATTTCCCCCTGCCTGCCCGGTATGCCCATCCCGTTGTGCTGGATCGGATGATCCGCGTCCTGCGGGAGGGCCGCGCCCAGAACGCCGAGGAGGCGCTGGCGGTGGTCAAGGCGGATTTGAAGGCCTTGAACGCCGATGTGCAGGTCTCTCAGGAGGAATATGACGAGGTCGTGGCCATCAAGCCCATGTTCCTGGTCAGTGATTACGAGTGATCGTATTATAAGGTATACAGGTATGCAAAAAGCGGAGGCCGTTGGCCTCCGCTTTTTTGCTGCGCATTGGATGGCATTTTCCGTGTTTTTCTAATTCAGCAGCTTTTTCCGCTCCTTCCAGTCCGGCAGGTATCGCTCCAGCAGCGCGTAAAAGCCGGGGCCGTGGTTCATCTCCCGGAGATGGCACAGTTCATGGACCACCACCAACTCCACTGCTTCCTCTGGACAGCACATCAGGTAGCAGGAAAAGCACAGACTGCCTTTGCTGGAGCAGCTTCCGTAGCGCTTTCTGGCCGTGGTGATCCGAAGACCGGTGGGGTGGACTCCCATGATGGCGCTCCAATGGGCCACCCTCTCCGGCAGAATGGCCTGTGCCTGTGTTTTCAGTGCCTGAGTCTCCGAAGCATCCGGCGGCGGCAGAGTGGGGCGGGCGGCCTGCTTCGCCAGATGGCGGGCGATCCAGTCCTTATGTTTTTCTACAAATGCGTCGATCTCCCGCCGGGAGATCCGCAGAGGGGCCCGGACGATCAGCCGTCCCTCCCGCGTCAGCTCCAGTGCCAGGGTTTTCCGGCGGGAGCGGATCAATTCATACGTGTTCATAAGAGCAGTATAGCACCTTCGTCAAGTCCTTGAGAAAAATGAATAATTTTTGTACTAATTGTAAATTTCGCTGGATGCGTAATCGTTTTTATGATATTAGCGTTGACATGTATCGAATAAAGGGTATACTAAAATCAGAATATAATTAAAGGAGGTTCTTCTATGCCTGCAAAAAGGAAAACAGCGCCCGTTAAGCTCACCGCAAATCCGCGCGGCAGCGCCCGAGTTTCTAAAAAACCGCCTCTGACGCCTGCACAGCTGAAGCAGATCGACGCGTATTGGCGCGCATCCAATTACCTCACTGCCTGCCAGCTCTATTTGCTGGATAACCCCCTGCTGGAGCGGCCTTTGACCGCCGCGGATCTGAAGCAGACCATCGTGGGCCACTGGGGTACCTGCCCGGGCCAGAACTTCATCTATACGCATTTGGACCGGGTCATCAAGCGGGATGATCTGGATATGATCTACCTTTCCGGCCCCGGTCACGGCGGCAACGCCATGGTGGCGCAGGACTGGCTGGACGGCAGCTATACCGAGGTCTATCCCAATATCACCCGGGATAAGGACGGCATGAAAAAGCTCTTCAAGCGGTTCTCCTTCCCCGGCGGTATCCCCAGCCATGTGGCGCCGGAGACCCCCGGCTCCATCCATGAGGGCGGCGAGCTGGGCTATTCTCTGGCCCACGCCTTCGGCGCCGTGGCGGACAACCCCAGCCTGATCGCCGCCTGCGTGGTGGGCGACGGCGAGGCCGAGACCGGCCCGCTGGCTACCTCCTGGCACGGCAACAAGTTCATGAACCCCATTACCGACGGCGCGGTGCTGCCCATCCTGCACCTGAACGGCTTCAAGATCGCCAACCCCACCATCTTCTCCCGCATGAGCCATGAGGAAGTGGAGAGCTTCTTCCGGGGCTGCGGCTGGGAGCCTCGCTTCGTGGAGGGCAGCGAGCCTGCCGAGATGCATCAGAAGATGGCCGCCACGGTGGACTGGGCCATCCGTGAGATCAAGCGTATTCAGGAATACGCCCGCACCACCGGCGATGCCAGCCGCCCCCGCTGGCCCCTGATCGTCCTGCGCACCCCCAAGGGCTGGACCGGCCCCAAGGAAGTGGACGGTCACGTTCTGGAGGGGAGCTGGCGGGCCCATCAGGTGCCCATCTCCATGGGCCCCGACACGGAAAAACACCTGCCGGAGCTGGAGGAATGGCTCCGCTCCTACAAGCCGGAGGAGCTGTTCAACGCTGACGGCACCCCCGTGGATCTGGTGGCCTCCTTCCCCCCTGCCGGAACCCGCCGCATGGGCGCCAACCCCCATGCCAACGGCGGACTGCTGCTGCGGGATCTCCGCACCCCCGATTTCCGGGACTACGCTGTGGACGTGAAGGCTCCCGGCGCGGTGGAAGCGCAGGATATGTACGTCCTCGGCACCTACGTCCGGGACGTAATGAAGCTGAATCTGGACGCCCGGAACTTCCGCATTTTCGCGCCGGATGAGACGGCCTCCAACCGCTTGCAGGCGGTGTTTGAGGTCACCGGCCGCCGCTTTCTGGATGAGCAGATCCCCAATGTGGACGAGGACCTGGACCCCGATGGCCGGGTCATGGACTCCATGCTCTCTGAGCACTTCTGCGAAGGCTTTTTGGAGGGCTACCTGCTGACGGGCCGCCACGGCTTCTTCGACAGCTATGAGGCGTTCATCCGCATCGTGGACTCCATGTTCTCCCAGCACGCCAAGTGGCTGAAAATGTGCAACGAGCTGCCCTGGCGGCACGATATTGCCTCTTTGAACTATATTCTGGCCTCCAACGTCTGGCAGCAGGATCACAATGGCTTTACCCATCAGGACCCCGGCTTCCTGGACCATGTGGCCAACAAGAAGGCGGACGTGGTGCGGATGTATCTGCCCCCCGATGCCAACTGCCTGCTCTCCTGCTTCGACCACTGCATCAAGAGCCGGAACTATGTGAACGTCATCGTGGCCAGCAAGCATCCCCGCCCCCAGTGGCTCACCATGGAGCAGGCGGTCAAGCACTGCACCCAAGGCATCGGCATCTGGGAGTGGGCCTCCAATGATGCTGGCGAGGAGCCGGATGTGGTGATGGCCTGCTGCGGCGATACCCCCACTTTGGAAACACTGGCCGCCGTCAGCATTCTGCGGAAGGAGCTGCCGGAGCTGAAGATCCGCGTGGTGAACGTGGTGGACCTGATGAAGCTCCAGCCCCATACCGAGCATCCTCACGGCCTGACTGATTCCGAGTACGACACACTCTTTACCAAGGATAAGCCTATTATCTTCGCCTATCACGGCTATCCCACCCTGATCCATGAGCTGACCTACCGCCGTCACAACAAGAACCTCCATGTCCGGGGCTACAAGGAGGAGGGCACCATCACCACGCCCTTCGATATGCGGGTCCTCAATGACATTGACCGCTTCGATCTGGTCATCGACACCGTGCGCCGTCTGCCCAAGCTGGGCAACCGGGGCGCCTATCTGGTGCAGAAGATGAACGACAAGCTGGTGGAGCACCGCCAGTATATCCGGGACAACGGTATCGACCTGCCGGAGGTCCGGAACTGGAAGTGGGAGGGCTAACGCCGAAAGAACCCCAATATGAGCAGGACGGCCGGTTTACGGCCGTCCTGCTTTTTTCTCTGCGCTGCTGTGGGGATTTTTGCAAATATGAAAGGTTTTGACCGGCAAAAATTGACAGCTTCTTAACGTCTGGTGTATAGTAGGGGCAGCGCAGAGCTTTGCGCCTACTACATGATCGGAGTGTATCTATGCTTTCTGATATTTTCAGCAACCACCTGTTGATGAACGCGCTGCTGGCCTGGGCCACGGCGCAGCTCCTGAAATTCTTTATCTATCTGGCGGTGAACCGCACCATCGACTGGAAGCGGCTTACAGGGGACGGCGGGATGCCCAGCGGTCACTCTGCCACCGTGACCGCACTGGCGGTGACCTCCGGTCTGGAATACGGCTATGACTCCCCCGTTTTTGCCGTGTGCGTGATCCTGGCCGTCATCGTCATGCATGACGCCATGGGCGTCCGTCGGGAGGCGGGACGCCATGCCAAGGCCATCAATGAGCTGCTGGAAATGCTTGATAGCGAGGAGACGCCGGAGGTGAAGCTGAAGGAGTTCCTGGGCCACACGCCTATGCAGGTGTGCTGCGGTGCGGTGCTGGGCTTTATAGTTGCTCTGGCCCTGGGGTGAAATGGTTGACAACAGGGGAAAAAGACGATAAAATAAGACGTTATGAGTTCAAAGGAGGCTGTTTGCCTCCAATTCTGGAATAAAGTTGAGGGAAGAATCATGGCACAGGACAAAAAAGTGGAACAGATCACCAGTATGGAGGACGATTTCGCCCAGTGGTATACGGACATCTGCAAGAAGGCGGAGTTGATCGACTATTCCAGCGTGAAGGGATTTATGATCCTGCGTCCATACGGCTACGCTATCTGGGAAAACATTCAGCGGATCATGGACGGGGAGTTTAAAAAGACCGGACACGAGAACGTGGCAATGCCCGCGCTGATCCCGGAGAGCCTGCTGAAAAAGGAAGGCGAACTGGTCAACGGTTTCGCCCCCGAGGTGGCTTGGGTCACCATGGGCGGCAGCGACAAGCTGGAAGAGCGCCTGGCCTTCCGACCCACCTCTGAGACCATGTTCTGCGACCACTGGCACAGTGTGCTGCAGACCTACCGGCAGCTGCCCATGCTCTATAACCAGTGGTGCTCCGTGATCCGCTGGGAAAAGACCACCCGTCCCTTCCTGCGCAGCCGGGAATTCTGGTGGCAGGAGGGCCACACCATCCACGAGACCGCTGAGGAGGCTATGGCAGAAACGGAGCAGCAGCTCAACTGCTACGCCGATTTCTGCCGGGACGCTTTGGCTATGCCTGTGGTGAAGGGCCGCAAGACCGACAAGGAAAAGTTCGCCGGTGCCGAGGCCACCTACACCATCGAGTGCATGATGAAGGACCGTAAGGCCCTCCAGTCCGGCACCAGCCATTATTTCGGAGACAAGTTCTCCCGGGCCTACGATGTGACCTTCACCGGCCGGGACAACAAGCTGCAATATCCTTTCCAGACCTCTTGGGGCACCACCACCCGGCTCATCGGGGCGGTCATCATGACCCATGGCGATAACAACGGTCTGGTGCTGCCTCCCGCCATCGCCCCCATTCAGGTGGTAGTGATCCCCGTGGCGGCCCACAAGCCCGGCGTGCTGGAAGCAGCCGCTGAGATCAAGACCCGTCTGGAGGCTGCCGGCCTGCGGGTGAAGCTGGACGATTCCGACAACTCTCCCGGTTGGAAGTTCGCCGAGTATGAAATGAAGGGCGTGCCTGTCCGTGTGGAGATCGGTCCCCGCGATCTGGAAAAGGGACAGTGCTGCCTGGCCCGCCGTGATACCGGCGAAAAGAGCTTTGTCGCTCTGGACGGGCTGGAAAGCCAGGTGCAGAGCCTGCTGACCGCCGTTCACGACAACCTGTATGCTCAGGCGGAAAAGAACCTGGAGGACAACACTTTCGACCTGAACTCCTGGCAGGAGGTCAAGGAGATGGTGGAGACCAAGGGCGGCTTTGCCCGGACCAAGTGGTGCGGCAAGCTGGAGTGCGAGCTGAAGATGAAGGAGCTGGCAGGTGTTTCCAGCCGCTGCATGCCGCTCAAGCAGTCCGGCACTGAGGGCGTTTGCCCCGTCTGCGGCGAGAAGTGCACCACTGATATCTACTGGGGTGTAGCTTACTAAGCTGACTTCCTGCAAAATAAACGATCCCCGTCCTTTCTTCGGAAGGGATGGGGATCGCTGCCTGATAAAAACCCCCGGCTCTTTTCAAAAGAGCCGGGGTATTTTACCGTTGCTATGTCATTGATAGGAGTCCGCCAGTGCCTTGAACCGAGGCAGCGCCCGTTCGATCATTTCCGTCTGGACGCAATAGGCGATCCGGAAGTGGCCGGGAGCACCGAAGCCGCTGCCGGGGACCAACAGCAGGTCGAATTTTTTGGCTCGCTCGCTGAACGCCATGTCATCCGGTTCCAGCGACCGGGGGAACAGGTAGAAGGCTCCACCGGGCTGGACCACATGGTAGCCCATCTCTCGAAGTGCGTCGGTCAGCAGGGCGCAGTTGCGTTCATAGACGCTGATGTCCGCCGTCAGGTCACAGCATTCCGCCGCCACCCTCTGAAACAGGCTGGGAGCGTTGACGTACCCTTGGGAGCGGCCTGCGCCTGCCGTCGCGGCGTAGACGGAATCAGCGTCCGTCACCTGCTTGGGGACCAACACATAGCCCAACCGCTCGCCAGGGAGGGAAAGGGACTTGGAAAAGGAGTAGCAGACGATGGTGTCCTTGTAGATCTGCGGTACCCAGGAGACCTCCACGCCGTGAAAGGCAATCTCCCGGTAAGGCTCGTCGGAGATCAGATAGATGGGGTGGCCGTAGAGCGCTTCCTTAGCCCGGAGGATCGCTGCCAGAGTTTCCAGCGTCTGGCGAGAATAGACTACGCCGGAGGGGTTGTTGGGGGAGTTGATGATCACGCCCTTGGTGCGGCAGGTGACTGCCTGTTCAAAGGCGGAAAAGTCGATTTGAAAGTGCTCCGGCTCCGGGGGGATCACCTTGATCTTTCCCTTGACACCCTCGATAAACACCCGGTACTCCGGAAAATAGGGGGCAAAAAGAATGTATTCATCGCCGGGACAGGTCAGTCCGCCCAATACACAGCAGAGAGACGCCGCCGCGCCTACGGTGAGGTACAGCTCGTCCGCCGTATACTGCTCCCCAAACCGACGGTTCAAGGAGTCAGCAATCCGCTGTCTGGCGGCGGGATCGCCGGGGGCGCTGGTGTAGCAGTGAATCGTGTCTGCCTGTTCCCGCAGCAGCCGGATGGCGGTCTCATTCACTTCTGCGGGAGCAGGGACGCTGGGGTTTCCCAGTGAAAAATCAAATACGTTTTCCGCACCTACCTCTGCGGCCCGCTGACGGCCATATTCAAACAGCTCCCGGATCACGGAACGGGCCGTGCCCAGCTGCAGCATCCGTTGAGAAACCATAAACACTCCTCCTGTCCTTCCCATCGGTTGATTTTACAACATGAACGGCAGTTTACCGTATTTTTATTTTACTGCCCGGTCTGGCCGCTGTAAAGCGGCATCACCGCTCAATCGAAAGTGAAAAGCCGGGACTTTTTTGTGCCGTTTGACACAGGGGGGCGGAGGTCGGGAAAGGCGGTTGAACACCTTTGTAAAATATTTTTTCGGATGTCAGGAAAAAATAAAAATTGTCTTGACAAACGGGGCGTTTTAGGGTATCCTATATAGGCACTCAATCATACGGCTTCGGTGACATAGCCAAGTGGTAAGGCAAGGGTCTGCAAAACCCTGATTCCCCGGTTCAAATCCGGGTGTCACCTCCAGAAAGTTTAGGAATTTAGGCTTTTGCTTGAATTCCTTTTCTTTTTGCTTTCAAAAGTTTTGGCTTCTTATTTTTGAACTTGCGGTTTTATCAAAAATACCCTTCGGGAACAAGGGCCTGTATTTGGAGAAAGCCTGATGAGACGGTAAAAAAGGAGCGTAATATAATGAAAATTGGATTGCAATTTGCCATGCCTGCAGAGTTTCATGCCCTGCCGGGGGCCAAGGAGCTGGAGGCATTTGAGACCGTGTCCGGTGTGCCGTTCTACGAGGCTGCACCGGGGATCATTGCCTGCGCCGGCGGTGTCAGCAAGGTGAATGCCGCCATGGCGGCAGAGATCCTGTGCCTGAAGTACGGTGTGGATATGATCGTCAACGCCGGAGTGGCCGGATGCCTGACGGGGCTTCCCACCGGCAGCCTGGTGGTCGCCGAGGACTTTGTGCAGCACGATGTGGACACCTCTGCCATCGGTGATCCCGTAGGATTGGTATCTACGGTGAACCGGGTGTCATTCCCCACCTGGAAGCCGGAGCGGTGCGTGGAACTGCTGGCAGCACTGGGCCGCAAGGCGGCGCTGGGGCGGGTGGCCACCGGAGATTGGTTTGCTGTCCGCAGCGACCGGGCAATCTTCATCCGGGACACGTTCCACCCTCTGCTGACAGAGATGGAGGGCGGCGCAATCGCCCAGGTGTGCCTGCGGAACAATGTGCCCTTCGTGGCGGTCAAATCTGTGTCGGATCATCTGTTCCGGGAGGGCCAGACGGAGGAGTTTTTCGATTTCGCCCACGCTATGGAGGATCTGGGCGCAGTGGTACTCCCACTGGCGCAGGCTTTACAGAAGGAGACGCTCTGAGCGGGGCAAACCGCGCTGCGCCTGCCATATAGTTTCCAGCCGGAACGAGCAATCGTTCCGGCTTCTTTCTTCCTATGGGTATGGGAAAAACAGCCGGAGGGAGTGAAAGTGAGGGCGGATAACCGCCGCTGGGCTGACATACGCTTTTTGTAAGAAGAACCATAAAATGGAACGGGTGTTCGTGAACGAGCAGTGCTTTTTCGGCTTTTTCCGGGAAATTTCATATTTGGGACCCTAATTTGGGGAAATTAGGGTTAACAAAACGGGGATTCCATGGTATACAGAAGTTAGGCCATATGATCTGCGAATTAAAAACGATAGGGAGCCGACAGGACCCGCTTAAAGACCGTCCCGTTGGCAGAGCTTCAAGCCCTTTGCCGGCGAACGGCCCCTCCGGGAATAATCCAATCCTCTTGGCGGCATCCGTATTCCGGTGACGCAGGACTGTTGAGCGTAAAGGAGGCACAGCTGTGAAAAAAAGATGGACCGCGTTTTTCTTGGCGTTTCTTCTGGGGCTCGGCCTGACTGCCTGCGGCAAAACACCGGGGCCGGACACAAATACGGATGCGCCACCCTCTGCTGCCGAGGATATCCGGCAGCAGACCTCCGCACCGTTCAGCGCGGACTACTGGACCGCTATGCGGCACGAGAGCTATGATGCCATGAACGACTGCATGAAAACCAGTGCTATGCCCACGGAGGCGTGGTGGGCGGACCTCTATCTCAACGAAGACGGAACGGCCCAGTTTCGGGATGTGTTAGGCTCGTACTACAATACCAGCCTGCTCGACGGAAACTGGTGGCTGGGCGCGGACAGCACCCTGCGGTTGACGGGAACGATGAATACCGGCGAGCCGCTGACCTTGGACGGTCGGATCGAAAGCACCGATTCTCTGGCGATCGAGACCCCTTACGGAGATACCTTCTACTTTGCCCCGGCAGAGCGGCCGGGCCCCGGCGGAGAGATGGGGATCGCGGACCTCTACGGAACGTGGCGCATGACCCACTATGAGGAGGACGGCCGGGAATACAGGCCCGGAGAGGAACATATCGCCTCTATGCTGTGCTTTGATCGCCTGTGGTCCGATCTGTTGGAGGGCTATGTGATGCGGGCGGACTGGTACCACGCCGCCGGGCTGGATACGGACACCCCGCAATACCGGTCGGAAAAGCACCTGCTGGCGGAGCAGATAGAGGAACCGCTGATGCCGGGGCTGCCCAATGAGACTTGGAGCGTGCGGCTGACCGACGAGGAGACTGGCGCGGCGTTTTTCGCCGCCCTGACGAACCGGAATAGCCTGCTTGTGCGGATACCTTATGAAAAGAACGGGGGCGAGGGGGGCCGTACCGTCACCTATATGCGCTCCAGCGGCTTCCTGCCGCCGACCTTGGAGAATGCCATGATAGGGGAGCCGGAGAAATCGCTGATCTTCTTCTGGCGGGACCCGCCCGCCGAGGTGACGGAGCCGCTGTCGGTGATCCCCATGAACGCATTGGAACCCAACGGACAGAATAAGCTGCTGCTGGTGGGCCGGTGGTACGAAACGGACATCCAATTCAGCGTTGGAACGCCGGTGCTGAACGATGACGGCACCCAACAAAGTTGGATCTCAGAGAAGATGGTGTATGAGGGGAAAATCAAGATCAATGAGCCGATGTTCTTCTCCCTCGCCATTCCGGAGGATACGGCGCGGGTGTGCCTGTTTATGAAGCGGCCCTGGGATGTGAGCTGGTTCACCTGGCCCATTACGGATCAGGCTCCGTTTTATGTCAGTGGAGACACCTTCCTGACGGGAGGGAGCTGAGGCCTCGTTTTCCCTAAAAAAACAGGCAATTTTATAAGATGCGATCAAAAGCGAATGCTGAAATCAAATACAACAACAGGAAAAGGAGAGTAGAATTATGGGACTGATCAAAGCGGCAATGGGCGCGGCTGGCGGCGTGTTGGCCGACCAGTGGAAGGAATACTTTTATTGCGAGGCGATCCCCTCTGATGTGCTGGCGGTCAAGGGCAAAAAGAAGGTCACGGGCCGTTCCAGCAACACCAAGGGCGATGACAACATTATCACCAACGGCAGCCTGATCGCCATTGCGGACGGACAGTGCATGCTCATCGTGGAGCAGGGTAAGGTGGTGGACGTCTGCGCCGAGCCCGGCGAGTACACCTACGATATGTCCACGGAGCCCAGCATCTTCTCCGGCGATCTGGGCGAGAGCGTGAAGAACGTGTTCCAGAATATCGGCAAGCGTTTCACCTTCGGCGGCGAGGCCCCCAAGGATCAGCGGGTCTACTACTTCAACACCAAGGAGCTGACGGGCAATAAGTACGGCACCCCCAGCCCCGTCCCCTTCCGGGTGGTGGACCAGCGGGCAGGCATCGACATCGACATCGGCATCCGCTGCTTCGGCGAGTACAGCATCCGGCTGAAGAACCCCCTGCTGTTCTACACCAACGTCTGCGGCAACGTCAGTGAGGACTACAAGACGGAAAATATTGCCGGTCAGATGAAAACGGAACTGCTGACGGCTTTGCAGCCCGCTTTCGCCAAGATCAGCGAAATGGGCATCCGCTATTCCGCCCTTCCCGGCCATACTCTGGAGCTGGCTGACGCCCTCAACGAGCAGCTTTCCAGCAAGTGGCGGGATCTGCGCGGCATGGAGATCGTCTCCTTCGGCGTTTCCAGCGTGAAGGCCAATGAGGAAGACGAGCAGATGATCAAGGAGCTGCAGCGCAATGCGGCCTTTATGGACCCCACCCGCGCGGCGGCGCATCTCGTCGGCTCTCAGGGCGAGGCGATGAAGGCGGCGGCCGCCAACACCGGCGCCGGTCCCGCCATGGCCTTTATGGGCATGGGCATGGCCGGCCAGATGGGCGGCATGAACGCCCAGAACCTGTTCCAGATGGGCCAGCAGCAACAGGCCCAGCAGCAGGCGGCGCAGCCCGCTCCCGCTCCCGCGGCGCAGGGCTGGACCTGCACCTGCGGTCAGGGCGGCATCACCGGCAACTTCTGTCCCAACTGCGGCAGCAAGAAGCCGGAGCCGAAGCCTGCCGGGGACAGCTGGCAGTGCGCCTGCGGCGCCACCGCCACCGGAAAATTCTGCCCGGAATGCGGCAAGCCCAAGCCCGCCGCCGCAGCGGACGGCTGGACCTGCACCTGCGGCGCGGTGAATAAGGGCAAGTTCTGTGCCGAGTGCGGCAAGCCCAAGCCTGCCGGAGTTCCTCAGTACAAGTGTGACAAGTGCGGCTGGGAGCCCGCCGACCCGCAGCATCCCCCCAAGTTCTGCCCTGAGTGCGGCGACCCCTTTGACGACGGGGATATCGTGTAATGAAACGGCGGATGATTTGGATTTTCCTGACGGGCGCGCTGGTAGGGATCGTCCTTTCGGGCCTGTATAAGCATTTTGTCACGGACCAGATCATGGATGGGGGCAACGGCATGGAGAATCCGGATCAAAACCTGTTCCTGCTGGACGGGGACGGTACTTATGTGGACAATTCCCTCCTCTGGCCAGTGCTGGAGGGAACATGGGAAAGTCCGGAGGACGGCTGGCAGGCGGTCATCAGCGAAGAGGACGGCCTGACCCTCCGGTTGGACGGCGAGACCGTTCTGGAAACCCCGCTGGACTTCACCTACATCCCGCGTAAAAAGATACAGGACACAGGGCTGATGTTAGACAACCGTGTTCTCCAGAAGGCGGACGGCACGGAATGGGGGAAGATCCTGGACGTTTACCACTGTGCCGGGGCCGGCGAGGACAGCGGCAGACTGGAGCTGACGGTGGACTGGTCGGAAGCGGCGGACAAAGTGGTGGAGCTTCAAAAAGTTGAAGAATAAGAGCGAATAGCGGATTTTTTGGCGAATACCGTCCCCGGCCGCGGGAGCCACGGCCGGGGACAAGGGCCCGATTCCGGGTGGACAATGCAATGTGAGCCGTTACGGCGGCTGAAAACAACAGGAGGAAGCTATTATGGGATTGTTTGATAAGAAATACTGCGACATCTGCGGCGAGTAGATCGGACTGTTGGGCAATCAGAAACTGGAAGACGGCAACCTCTGTAAGGACTGCGCGAAGCAGCTCTCTCCCTGGTTCAGTGACCGCCGCCGCTCTACGGTGGAGGACATCATCAAGCGGCAGCTGGCCTACCGGGAGGAAAACCGGGGCAGGGCGTCCCAGTTCCGCACCACCCGCTCCTACGGCGAGGATTGTAAGGTCCTGCTGGACGAGGAGCATCGTTGGTTCACCGTTACCCGTGCCCGGGATCTGGCGGACGCCAACCCGGATATTCTGGACTACACCGCGCTGACCGGCTGCCGCGTGGACATTGACGAGAGCCGCACGGAGCAGAAGCGGGAGGGACCGGACGGCAAGGAGGTCAGCTACAACCCGCCCCGCTACGAGTATTCCTATGACTTTGAAGTGATCATTTCCGTCAATAACCCCTACTTTGACGAAATGAAGTTCCGCCTGAACAACAGTTCTGTGTACATCGAGCCGCAGAACACCATGCAGCGGCCCATGATGGGGCAGCAGGGTATGGGCCAGCGTCCTATGGCGGGCCGTCCTCAGAGCGGCATGGCGGGTCAGCGGCCTATGATGAATCAGCCGGGCATGAACCAGCGTCCCATGGCAGGTCGGCCCCAGAGCGGCATGACACAGCGTCCCATGATGGGACAGATGAATTCTGTGGGCCGGATGAATACCATGGCTGCCGGCTTCGATCCGGAGAGCAATCGGGAATATCGCAAGTACCGCGAAATGGGCGACGAGATCCGAGCGGCGCTGCTTCAGGTGATGGAGACCGCCCGTGGCGGCGGCGCAGTTCAGACAGCCCCCATGCAGCAGGAGGCCCCCATGCAGCAGCAGGAGACCTTCGCTCCCGCTCCGGCAGCGGCTGGTCCGTGGACCTGCCCCGCCTGCGGCGGACAGAATGACGGAAAATTCTGTGAGTACTGCGGCGCGCCCAGAGGATAAGGGAAACAGATCGGAGAAAACGACTCAACAGCGTCCGCCCGTCTACGGGCGCTGAACGGAACATGAAGAAAGAAGGGTGAGAGCAAGCATGGCAGCACAGGTGACCAACTATCAATGCCCAAGCTGCACCGGTCCGCTGCATTTTGTGGGCGCATCCGGCAAGCTGGAGTGCGATTACTGCGGTAGTACCTATGATGTAGCAGAGATCGAGGCGCTTTACGCGGAAAAGGAGGAACAGGCCGCGGCGGCGCAGCAGTCGGCAGAAGAAAAAACGGCGGCGGAAAAGAAGGTAGCCGAGGAAGGCGGCTGGGAGATGCCGGACCTCAGCGCCGACTGGGGTGCCGAGGGAGACGGCATGAAGGCTTACAGCTGCCCAAGCTGCGGTGCGGAGCTGATCTGTGACGCAAGCACGGCGGCTACCTCCTGCCCTTACTGCGGCAACCCCACGGTGGTTCCGGGGCAGTTCACGGGAACGCTGAAGCCGGATTTTGTGATCCCCTTCAAGCTCAGCCGGGAGGACGCTATCCGCGAACTCAAGAAGCATTACAGAGGAAAGGTATTTCTCCCCAAGAGCTTTTCCAAGGAAAATCACCTGCAGGAGATCCAGGGGGTCTATGTACCCTTCTGGCTGTTCAGCGGTGAGGCGGAGGGCAATGCCCACTATGAGTGTACCCGGTCCCACAAGCGCACCGAGGGTGAGTATGAGGTGATAAAGACGGAGCACTTTGACGTGTACCGTGCCGGAACGATGCCCTTTGAAAAGGTACCGGTGGACGCCTCGACTAAAATGCCGGATGATCACATGGATTCCATCGAGCCTTACAATTACGATGACCTGAAACCCTTCTCTACGGCGTATCTGCCGGGCTTCCTGGCGGATAAGTTCGACGTGTCGGCGGACAAGAGCCGGGAGCGGGCCGATGCCCGCTGTCTGGGCAGCTTGAAAAAGGCGCTGCAAGGCACCGTAACGGGATACGCGACCTGTTTCCCGAGGGGCGAACACGCAGACATCCAGCGGGGCAAGGTCCACTACGCGCTGCTGCCGGTGTGGCTGCTCAATACCAAGTGGCAAGGCAAGGATTTCCTCTTCGCCATGAACGGCCAGACCGGAAAATTCGTGGGAGACCTGCCTGTGGATAAGGGGCGATTCTGGGGGATGTTTGCCGCCATTGCCGTGCCGCTGTCCGTATTGAGTTCGGTCATCGTCCTGCTGATGCGATAAGGAGGGACGGACATGAAAAGAAAAGTCACAGCTTTGCTGACGGCGCTCCTGCTGACGCTGACTCTGTGCGTCCCCACTCTGGCGTGGACGGAATACGGCGCGATCTACGATGAGACCGACGCGCTGGACTCGGACGAATTGTCCGATCTGGGTCAGTACACCCTGGCCCAGCTGACGGAGGCGCTTCACCTTGACCTGCGGGTGGACATATTTACCAATGAGGATGTGAGCGAGGGTACCACCGCCGGAGATATCGCCACATATGTTTACAAAGATTCCGGCTACGGCTGGGGCGAGGAAAAGGACGGCATCTCGCTGACGCTGGTGATGGAGCCTCTGGCGGACGGTTCTTACACCCTGGCGGAGACCGACTGGTGCGTCTACGCGATGCTGAGCGAGACGCGGGGCGACGGGCAGGAACTCTCCGGCTTGGTGTATGACGCGGTGGAGCCCTATCTGAACAACGCGCAGTCCTGGACCGGTGAGGACATGGCTGCGAGCGCCGAGGCGCTCTGTCAGGCGGTGAACGCCATGGCGGCGACGGCGGCGGACTATCTCTCCGCAGACTTCCCAACGGAGGCGCAGCAGCCCGAGACCGTCCAGTCCGGCGAAGCTCCGGAGTTGGGCAGCACCGGCATGAACTATGTGTTCGATCTGCGGGGAATGCTCTCCGACGGGGAGCGGGAAGAACTGGAGGATCGGGCCGAGGATATCGCCCTCCGCCGCAGTTGCGGCATCTATACCCTTTTTGTGGAGGACTTTACAGCTTACGGCTATGGTGACGATCCCTATACCGCCCTGTATCAGATCTACCACGCCGAGGGTCTTGGCGTGGGCGAGGACCGGAACGGCGTCATCATCATGCTGAGCATGAAAGAGCGGGACTACGCCATGTTCGTCTACGGCGAATGGGCGGAGTATGCTTTTGACCGATACGGCGCGGAGCAGTTGGAGAATCGGTTTTTGTCCTACTTCAGCGACGGTGATTGGTATGGTGGCATATCCAATTACCTCACCGCCTGCGATGAGTTTTTGGAGCTGGCTGAGGCCGGAAAACCTGTGCGGTCCAGCCCCCTGCCGGCCATCGGCATTGCGGTGGCAGTCTCCTGCCTGATCGCGTTTCTGGTGTGCATGATCCTGAAGGGACAGATGAAGTCCGTGCGCAAGGGTGTTGATGCCAACGTGTATACCACGGCGGGCGGTGGATTGAAGCTGACAGACAGCTATGACCACTACACCCATACCACGGAGACCCGCCGTAAGATCGAGAGCGACTCCGGCGGCGGTGGCAGAAGCAGCGGAGGAACTGTAAGCCGCAGCGGCGGAGGAGGTCACGGCCGCAGCGGAAAATTCTGAGAAGGAGGCAGAATCATGAAGCGCTTGACTTTGCACCGGCTGGCGTCGGCGCTTCTCTGCCTGACGCTGGCTCTGAGCCTGACTGCCTGCGGAGGGAAAAAGAAACCGGCCCCGGCAACGGGAAACGGCGGCGTAAAGGAGACGATCTCCGACAGCAGGACCGATCAGACCGGTCAGGCCGATCCTGTGAAGCCTTCCGAACCGGAAGCGGAGGTGGACCCGAAGCTGGTGGAGGAATGTTTTGACAAACTGGGCTTTGATTTGGAATACGGCGGCTATCCCGGCGCGGCGGCCTACCTCGGCTGCCGGGAGAAGGGGGACACCTCCAAGCTGTCGGACTGGATGCTGGAAAACTGCCTTGACTTGACAACGGAAATGCCGGTCATGCTGACCATCCCCTCGGAGTGGGTCCTCGGTCCGGGGTACGGCAAGCTGTTCTGCGTCATTCCGCGGGGAGAGAACACCAGTCTTGCCGTGAACCACATCACATGGCAGTCTCAGGGCAACGGCCTGCATCCGGTGGCGGACGAAGTCCTCTACCGGGAGGAATATGCCCAGCCTGTTTTGCTGTTCGTCGATCCGGAGGAGCCGGATATGGAGGTCAACCTTGTTGCCGATGACGGCACGGTGGTGAACTGGTATCCGCAGGAGGATCTGTACGGCGATCTCATCCTGCCTGCCAGCGAGGAGGGCCGATTGCTGCTGTTCGACTTCTCCATCTACACGAACACCATCGCCATCGACCATCCCGAAGGCTGGGAGCCGTCCGGTGACGATTGGTGGTGGCCCCCTACGGATCTGGGGCTGGCCGATACCTCGTGGGATTGCGATGAGTGGACGCTGGAGCTGCATTACGGCGACTGTGACCCGGACTATGCGGGGCTGGCTAATCTGTACGAGTGCTATGACGACCGGATGGATCTGCGATTCTTCGGCGTATGGCTCATGGAGGATGACTGCCTGCGGCTGGATATGTCCGCCGGGGTGGGCAGCTCCCTCAGCGGCAGCTTCCCAGTGCTGATCTCCCCCTCCGGCGAGTATCTGTACTTCCAGCGCTCCCGCATCGGTGAGGGGATGCCCTTCCTGCGGAACGGCGAGGACTCCACTACCTTGAGCTTGCGCTACGGTTGATGAAACCTTTTATACGAAACAGACCCGGCAGCTGATTTTCAGCCGCCGGGTCCTTTTTATTGGCTATATGCGTGGAAATTTTCTGTGGGTATCAGAAAGCAACGTGCATGAACAGGGCCACGCAACAGAGAATGACTGCCAGAGGGACGTACACATACCGGCCCACATTGTACCAGAGATCGCCGCGTTTTTTCGTACTGCCAGTGTTGATGGCGTCCAGCAGGGCGTCCTTCTTCATCACGTAGAACCAGGAGACCGCGCCCAGTGTAGCGCCGATGGGGATGATATAAATGGACACCAGATCCATCCAGGGACCCCACTTGCTGATGGTCTCCATGCCGATGCCGAAGCCCAGGCACAGCGCGCCCAGCAGTACCAGGACGGTAACGCGGTTGAGCTTCGGGAACTTGTGCATCAGGGACTCCGCCACCACCTCAAACATATTCTGCAAAGAGCTGACGCCAGCGAAGATCATGGCCATATACAGGATGATGGCGAAGAGCTGACCCATGGGGATGTCCTGCAAGATGGTGGGCAGGGTCACGAACAGCAGGCTGGGACCGGCGCCCACGTCCAGACCGTAGGAGAAGCAGGCGGGGATAATAACCAGGGCGGCTACCACGGCGGCAATGGTGTCAAAGAGGGCCGTGTGCTGGGCCACGCCCACCACATCCTCGTCCTTGGAGAGGTACGCACCGTAAACGATCATGCCGCTGCCGGTGACGGACAGGGAGAAGAATGCCTGACCCATAGCCCAGATCCAGATCATGGGATTCGTCAGGGCCTCCCAGCGGGGGGTGAACATAAAGACATATCCCTCCGCAGCGCCGGGCAGAAGGGCCACCCGCACGGCCAGAATCAGGAAGATCACAAAGAAGACAGGCATCATGACCTTGTTGGTCTTTTCGATGCTGCGGGCGCCCAGAAACAGCGTCAGCAGCGTGCCCACCACCACAACGATATGATAGGGAATCACAGAGTAGGGGGTGGAGGAAAACGCGCCGAACCAGGCGGCGGTGTCTGTGGTCAGCAGTGTGCCCAGCAGGGAATCCACCAGAGCCTTGAGCACATAGGTGACGATGACGGCATAGCCGATGGCGATGCACAGGGAGCCAGCCAGAGGCAGCCAGCCCAGCAGACCGCCGACTTTACCGGCAGACTTGCTGCGGGTGTCCCAAGCGTTTTCGTAAGCGCCCAGCGTACCGGTGGCGGCACGGCGGCCCATGGCAAACTCCGCCGGAAGGCCCACATAACTGAAAATAAAAACAAACAGCAGATAAATCAGTAAAAATGCGCCGCCGCCGTTGCTGCCCATTTTGTTGGGGAAGCCCCAGACGTTGGCCATACCCACCGCCGAACCGACGGACGCAAGGATAAAGCCCCAGCGGCTCGCAAAGCTCTTGGTGTTTTTCTTGTGTTCCATGTTTTTCTCCCATCCAGCCGTAAAAAAACCGCACGGGATCGGGGCCCGTGCTATCGGCTTCTATCTGATCCCGGACTTCCGGGGGAAACAAACCCCTCACAGGGAGGGCGCTTTACTATTTTAAAGCTTTGCTGACAAAAAGTCAAGGGAGGAACAATAGTTGTCCGCAGTAAAAAATACGCCGCGAGGGAAAAATGACTTCTGCTGAAAACAAAGCGCCCGCCTGCGTGGAAACGCAGGCGGGCGGGCGATGTATGGTCAGTGCAGGAGTTTTTCCAGATCGGTCTTCATGGTAACGGTGAACCGGGGCAGATCGTGGAGCCCCTTGGCCAGATCGGCACACTTGGGCGTGGTCATCAGAGTCACCGGGAACAATTCGTCCACAAGGGCCTTGGCATCCGGGTCGGAGCAGCCGAAGGGATAGGCGAAGCAGGTGACGCCGCCCAGCTCCTCTGCGATCCGGTCATGGCTCAACTGGATGTCATCCAGCACACGGGTCTGAAAATCCGCGTCGGACTCGTTGGGACGGCGCTCCACGCCGTTGGCCCCGCCGGACTCAAAATTGCCGCCGTCGCCGCCTAAGTTGTGGAGGCGGTAGCTGTGGGAGCCGATCTCTACCAGACCGGAGGCCGTCATTTCCCGCAGCTGGTTCCAGGTGCAGAAGTTGTCCGTAGGCAGATCCGGCATGAGGACGATGATGGAAATGCAGGCCTTTACGCCGTATTCCCGTAAAATGGGGTACACCAGATCGTAATTGCTGCGGTAGCCGTCATCAAAGGTGATGAGGATGGGCTTTTCCGGCAGGGCGTCCCCGGCGGCCAATTCCCGGGGCAGCACCGGCGTATAGCCCATCGCCAGAACGGTCTCCAAGTCGGCGCGGAACTTGCCGGGGGTCACGGTCATGTCATTGCAGTCCTGCCCGTCCGGGACCATGTGGTGATACATGAGGACCGGCAGCGGCTCCCGCACCGGCTGCGGTAATCGGTAAACGAATACGCTCAGGGCCGCGGACACCGCCAGCATTACCAGCGGCACGGCGGCGCGGAAAAATTTCTGCTTCATGCTTTCCATATACTTCCTTTTCATTGGATGCAGCCATTGCGGCCGTCCAATCAGTCAATGAATCCGCCGGTTATGTTCTTTTATTTTTGCCAGACTTTTCTGAAAAGATCCCCCTCAGGGGGCAAACGTCCCCTTCCAGCCGTCCGCCGTCTGGTACAGCAGGCCGGAGCGGGTATCCAGAAAGGCCCCGCCGCCGGGCATGGGTCCATATTCGCCATGATAAGCTCTGGCGCTGCTGTTCACCGTCTGCTGCTCCTTGGAGCGGTAGTTCCCCGGCACGAAAATGCGCTCGTTGGTGAAGGTGAAATGCTGGCCTGCCAGCAGTTCCGGGTCATACAGACCGGCCGCCGGTTCCGCGCTTTCCACCGTGACCCGGTTCTGCACGAAGGAATTTTCGTACTTGCTGCCCGGCGTCACCTGATGGATGGTCACATCGCCCACGGCGTCCAGCCAGCTCTGGGCCAGCTCCTCCCGGTTCCGGCCATCCGCCGGAACGATCAATCTGTCCACCAGCGCGTTGAATTCCGCCTCATCGTACCACTTCCGCAGATAGGTAAACACGGTGTTGCCGTCATATGGGGCAGAGGAGGTGGAGACCGCCATCAGCCATGCGGTTTCCCCCGATTCCTCGCAGCGCACGATAGAGGAATTCTCCCACGCGGTAATGGTGCAGCGTCCGTCCGGGCTTTGCAGGGTGATGCTGCTGCCGGAGGGATCGCTGTCCGAGGCCGTGGCCCAGTAAAAGCTGCCGGAAAAGCCCTGCGCCCGGACAGCGCCGCTGCCGTCGGAAACGCCAACGGTATAGTCGCCGCCCCGGACGCCGTCGGCAGGTTCCAGACGCATCTGCACCGCTCCGCCGCCGGTCAGTGCGTCCATCACAGCCTGCGCCCGGTAGGCCGCCTGAGACGAGCGGGCGGAATGCTCCAGAAAGTAGTCGTAGGCCTCCCGCTGAGCGCCGTCAAAGGAGTGAGAACACCACGCCATGGTCTGCACCGCATCCAGATAAAGGCTCTGCTGCTCCGCTGTGCCCTCCTGCAAAATGACATCCAGCTTCTGGCATACGGTTTGCCGGTCCGTTTCGCTCATGGTGCTGAGCTGGGTCAGGAATTGGCCGCCCATGCCGTCGTAAAGCTGGTGCAGCAATTCCTCCGGCGTGGTATCCGCCACGGAGGACAACCCCAGTTCCACCGCCCAGCGCTGCATCTCCGCGTCAAATACCTTCGAGCCGGGACCGCCGTCATTGAGCATCCATTCCTCCAGGAAGGTGTACTGTCCATCCGTTTCTGTGAAGAAAAGATAATGGCAGTAGGGGTAGTCCGGCATGAGCCAGCCGTCCTCGTCCACATAGGCCCCGCCGGCCAGCGTGACGTTGGCGGGCTTTTGGGCATGATACTCATAATTCAGGTTATAGGCGATAAGCGTTCCATTGGGATAAGCCCTGTACCAGTCCTCCGACACATATTCCACCCGCCAGTTATCAAGGTCGGCGCCGGAATCGTATCCGCCGTTTTTGTAGTCCTGATAGGCTTTCTGCACGGTGGCCTTGGCGGCGGTCAGCACCGGCTCCGGCACATCGGGCGTTCCCACCACATGATCCGCTGTCTGGCTGGCCTTATCGGGCTTGTAGACCAGCAGCGCCCCGTCCCGGTAGTAGAGATAGCGGGTGAAATCGGCGTCGGGCTGGGGATGCTCCGCCGTGGCCCACGCAGGCATGGACACAAAACCACGGACTGTCAGGCGGCGGTAGTTGAGATCCCAGCTGGCGTGATCCCAGTAGTTCATTTCCGGCCAGGCGTCCTGCAAAAGAGCCTTGACGTCAGCTTCGTAATACCGGCCGTCCCGCAGGAAGAAGATCTGCCCGGAAACGCCGGAGGCGGCGCACAGCTCATTTTCCCCGTCGCCGTCCAGATCGATGGCCTCGCAGTCTCCCTTGGCCCGGGCCAGCAGGTAGGGCGTTCCGCTGTTGTCCAGATAGTAGTAATCCGTGACGGTGCCGATGTAGCCGCCCCGTCCCGGCCCGCCGGTGAGATAGTCCAAATAGGACACCGTAAAGCCGCTGTGACCCAGCAGATCGTGGAAGAAGAACAGCCGTACCGTATCATCAAGGTCCTGAATATCCAAAGCCGGTGCGGTGAAAAATACGTCGGCCTCCCATTGGGTAATGCCCTGCTGACTGCTGACCACTTCCGCCCGCATGATTGCCGCGTAGATTGCCCCGTCTGTGGAGCGGTAAACCCGGAGGGAATATCCTTCGCCGCCGCTGCCGTCAACCGAGAAGCCGCCGCCCCGCTCCGCACAGTCATCGGAATGGCGGGTCAGGGGCATCTTCTGCGGTTCGTAGGGCGTCAGGTCGTCCAGTGGGATCGTCATCCACGGATCTTCCTCCGGGTAGGCAAAGGCAGAGGGGGTAACGCTGTCCACCAGCAGGTGGGACACGAACCAATACTGTCCATCCCCCCGGTCCAGCAGAGTGACGCACTCGTTGGTTTCGCCGCCGTAGTAAAAATCCTTCCAGTAAAGCCGGATATAGCTGCCCTCCCGCTCACCGCCGGTAAAGGTGACGGAGCGGTAGTTGGTGTCGCCCTTGGTCAGATAGTAGGCGTCATAGTCCGGCAGGTAGTCAAATGCGTCCAGATCCACCTTGTTGGTCTGCGCCAGCGTCAGGCCGGTGTTTTCCAGCAGGAAGGCGTCCATAGCCGCCGCGGTCAGCTTATAGGTGGGGCAGATCTGGCTGCCGTCCGCCGCCAGCACGCCCAGCTGCTCCAATTCTGCCTGGCTGGGCGCCTCCCATGTACCGATGCCGTTGTAGAACAGGTCGAACAGGTTGATGCTCTGGGGACTATCGTACAGACAGGTGAGGAATTGGTTGTGGAGCGTGTGCTGCACGCCGCCAAATTCGTTGGTGGTCTGACTGTTGAAAAACTGCGTGTTGAAAAAGGCCAACTCGTCGCCTGTCAGGAGGCGGGAGGACAGCAGAGCGTCCGGCCGGGCGCAAAGCTGGTTGGAGCGGAGCTGGAAGCCGCCGCCCGGCTGGGGGACCACCGTGACCTTGGCCCAGACCTCCTCCCCGGAACCGGCGGTACCCACGAGCTGCGCGCCGCACTGCTCCGGCTGATAATAAAGGGTCACGGTATCGCCGCTCCGCTCCCCGGCATAGAAACAGACATCGCCGAGGGCGTTGGTGTCTCCGTGGAAGTGGTAATAGGCGTCATAATTTGCAAGATAGGCAAAGCTGCCCATACTCAGCGCGTCGGTTTCTGCCAGGGGCAGATCGACCCAGTGCACCAGAACGTGATCCGCCTGCTCCGCGGTGATCTTAATGAGGTCCACCTCCGGGTCATAGCCGTCATAGCAGGTGTCCACCAGCTCTTGCCGTTCTGCGGCGGAAATTGGCTGTTCCGGTGAAACGCCGTTGTAAAACAGGTGATACATATCGATCTTCATGGGATCGTCATAGACGGAGGTCAAAAACTGGACAGGACGGAGGGTGCAGTCATTCCCGGCAGAGTCCTGCCAGCGGTCAGCGGTGTTGAACGCCAGCGCGTACTCGGACAGCTCCTCGCCGGTCAGAGACCGCACGGAGGGCTTTGCCCCGGTGAAGGTGAGGGCACATACCAGCGCGGCGGCGGTCATCATCGCCAGCAGAGCAACGCCCACGGTGCGGCGGTTTCCCGCGATGCGGGTGACACGATCCTTCAATCCCCGCTTTCCCGCCGTCATGGTGGTGGCGGAGAGCATGGGGCTTTCCGACCGTCCGGCCACGGGGATCAGCCGCAGCAGCGTTTGACCGTAAGGGATGCGCTCCGCCTCGCCCAGCTGCCGCAGCGCACCCTCGTCACAGGCCAGCTCGCAGTCCCGGCGGGAGACGATGGCGGCGATCCACACCAGCGGGTCGAACCAGTACACTGCCAGACACACGCACCGCAGCAGGCTCCACAGGGGGTCCAGATGGCGGGCGTGGGTAGTCTCGTGGATCAGAACGTGCCGCAGGGTCTCCGGGGATTCCACGGCGGCGGGGGTCAGGTAGACGGCAGGGTGAAACAGGCCGAACAGGCAGGGGGAGGGCAGCTCCGCCGTCAGATACACCGGATAGGGGCAGCTTTCCACCGGATAGGGTCTCCGGCTCCGGCGGAGACGGAGCAGGAAGCGGAGGTTCGCAAGCAGGAACCACACCGCCATGACGGCCATCCCGGCGTGCCAGACGGCTTTCAGAACGGGGGTCAGAGGGATCTGACTTTTATACTCGATGGAATGGGTGATATTTTTCCCGTCGGTAAACGTCACGGTGCTGTCCTCTGTGGCGGTGTCCACCCGGAAGGATTGATAGGGGGCGGGGGTCTGGAAGACGCCCGGCGGGGCGGAGACAATGGTTTCCCGGTAGGGGGTCACATACAGGGCCGGGGCGGTGATCCGGGCCGTCACCGGCTCCGCCGCCGTCAGGACATTGTGCTCCATGGCGGGCAGGCTGACCGGCACCAGCAGCCGCAGCGCCACCAGCCCCCACAGGGCGTACTGCACCCGGCGGGAGATGGTTTTTCGGAACAGCAGCCGCAAAAGCAGCAGGGCAAGGATCAGAACGGAAGAAGTCAACAGGATCTCTTTCATAGTTTTCCACCCGCTTTCTCCAAAATGGCGGACAGCTCCGCGATGTCATTCTCTGTCAGGGCGTTTTTTTCCACCATGGCGCTCATCAGCAGGCCCAGCCCGCCGATCTTGTCCAAAAAGGTCTCGGTTTCCGCCTCAATGGCGTCCTCCCGGTCCACGGCGGGGAAATACAGCTTGGCCCGACGGCCTTCTTCGTGGCGGACGGCCTCCTTGCCCTCCAGACGGGAGAGCATGGTGATGACCGTGTTTTTCGACCAGCCGGTTTCCTCTTTTAAGGCGGCAGTCAGTTCCGTGATGGTCATGGGAGAGGTCTGCCACAGGCGGTTCATCAGCTTCCATTCGCTGTTGGAGAGATCAATTTTCATAGCGCACCTCGCTTGGTATATAGTTGTCTACCTCTTACACCATCAGCGTAGCAAAAAGGTAGACAAATGTCAACCTTGATTTGGTTACAAAACGGATACGGAAAAATCGGCGGTTCCGCCGTTGACCGTGGCCGCTTTTTGCCGTAAAATAGAGGTCAGTTTGAGAAAACAGAGAGAATGGAGAACAGTATGACTGATTTTGAACAACGGTATGTGACCGCCCGGAAAGCGGTGATCGCCCGGGATCTGGCCCGGCTGAACCCCATGCAGCGTCAGGGGGCCATGACCACCGAGGGACCCCTCCTGCTGCTGGCGGGGGCGGGCAGCGGCAAGACCACGGTGCTGATCCAGCGGGTCTACAACCTGCTGACCTATGGCCGGGGCAGCGACAGCGATGAGGTGCCGGACTGGGCCACGGAGGAGGACCTCGCGTTTTTGGAGCAGTTTCCGGATCGGCCAGACGGTGACGAGGTTCGCCGGGTCCACCGGCTCTGTGCAGTGGACGCCCCCCGGCCATGGGAGATCATCGCCATCACCTTCACCAATAAGGCGGCGGGAGAATTGAAGGAGCGGCTGGCGGCCCGTCTTGGCCCCGCCGCCAACGATGTGTGGGCCTCCACGTTCCACTCCGCCTGCGTCCGCATCCTGCGGCGGGACATTGACCGCATTGGCTTTGACAAGGACTTCACCATCTACGATACCGATGACGCCAAGCGGGTCATCAAGGATATTCTGAAGGAGCAGAATCTGGACGAAAAGACCTTCCCCATCCGCAGCGTCCTCTCCGCCATCAGCGCCTCCAAGGACCGCTACGAGGGGCCGGAGGTATTCCGCAAAAAGGCGGAGGCCGCAAACGATTGGAAAAATACCCGCATTGCCAAGATCTACGCCGCCTATCAGCAAAAGCTCAGCACCGCCAATGCCCTGGACTTTGACGACATCATTTACCACACCGTCACGCTGCTGCAAACGGAGCCGGAGGTGCTGGACTACTACCAGAAAAAGTTCCGGTATGTGCTGGTGGACGAGTATCAGGACACCAACCACCTGCAATATCTCCTCACCGGCCTGCTGGCCGGGGGACACCGGAACCTCTGCGTGGTGGGTGACGATGACCAGTCCATCTACCGTTTCCGGGGGGCCAACATTGAGAATATCCTGAATTTTGAAAAGCAGTACAAGGACGCCCGGGTCATTCGGCTGGAACAGAACTACCGCTCCACCCAGCACATTCTGGATGCCGCCAACGCCGTCATCAAGAACAACGAGGGCCGGAAGGGCAAGACCCTCTGGACGGACAACGGCAGCGGCGACGTGGTGACGGTAAAGACCAATTTTAACGAGGGGGACGAGGCAAACTTTGTGGCCGGGGACATCCTCATGGGGGTCAACCGGGGACGGAATTTCCGGGACACCGCCATTCTCTACCGGATGAACGCCCAGTCCAACGCATTGGAATACGCTCTGAAGCGCAACGCCATCCCCTATAAAGTTGTAGGCGGCATGAAGTTCTTCGACCGGGCGGAAATCAAGGATATGCTGGCCTACCTGTGCGTGCTGAATAACCCCATGGACGATCTGCGGCTCCGCCGCATCATCAATACGCCCGCAAGGGGCATCGGCGCAACCACTATGGACAAGGTGGCGGAGCTGGCGGCGGAGCAGGGGGCGTCTCTCTACGAGATCATCCGCAACGCGGACCTGTTCCCCACCCTGAAAACCGCCGCAGGCAAGCTGACAAAGTTCGCCGATTTGATCGACGGCCTGCGCCGGGCCGGAGGGACGCTGGCCCTGCCGGAATTTTACGATGAAGTCCTGAACCAGACCGGCTACGTCCGGGCGCTGGAGGAGAAAAAGGACATGGAGAGCCGGGGCCGCATCGAAAACGTGCAGGAATTGAAGTCCAACATTCTGGGCTTTTTGGAGCAGGACCCGGAGGACGCCACCCTGTCCGGGTTCCTGAACGAGATCGCCCTGTACACGGATCTGGACAGTGTGGAGGCGGATGACAACTGTGTGACCATGATGACCATTCACTCTGCCAAGGGCTTGGAATTCCCGGTGGTGTATGTGGTGGGCATGGAGGAGGGAATCTTCCCCGGCACGGCCTCCATGTATGACGAGGAAGAGCTGGAAGAAGAACGGCGGCTGTGCTATGTGGCCATGACCCGCGCGCGGGAAAAACTGGTGATGACCAACGCCCGCCAGCGGATGCTCTACGGCCGCACCAGCGCCAACAAGTCCAGCCGCTTTTTAGATGAGATCCCGGCAGAGGATATGCGCTGGGAGAGCAAGCCGGAACCGAAATTCGGCACCTATGACGAGGACGGCTTCGGCGGAAGCCGCTGGGGCGATGATTTCGGCGGTTCCTCCTTCGGCGGCAGCTCTTACGGCAGCCAGCGCTCTGCCTCCGGCAACGGCTACGGCGGGAACACAGGCTATTCCGGCAGCACGGGCCGTTCCGGCGGTTATGTCAGCGGCGGCGTCCATACCTACAAGAGCACCAAACCCGCGGCCCAGACCCTCCGCACCAGCAGCCGGGGCAGTACCCCTGCAGCACCATCGGTGGGACTGATCCAGCTCAGTCAGGGAGACCAGGTGGAGCACACCGCTTTCGGCAAGGGCACTGTGGTGTCGGTAAAGCCTATGGGCGGCGACGCCCTGGCGGAGGTGGCCTTCGAGGGCGGTACAAAGAAGCTGATGCTGAAGGCTGCCGGAAAGCATCTGAAAAAACTGTAAAACCGTCTGTAAAGCAGATTTTTCTGCCAAATAGTTAAAAAACCGTCCCCGGAGGCTTGAAAGCCTCCGGGGACGGTTCGTATATCGCTTAAGTTTTGGACTGCTTGGCGGGGAGACGGCCATAGATCCGGGTCATCTCCCGAATGTCGCCGATCAGTTTCACTGTCAGTTCACCGGGAAGGAGCCGCCACTGCCAGTTGTCCCGGCCTGTGCCGGGGGTGTTGATCCGGCTGCCTTCGCCAAGCTCCAGCCAGTCCTGCATCTGGGCCACGAACAGGGACGCGGGGGAGGTCATGCCGCCCCGGAGCACACCCCGGTTGAAGCCCTCCCGCTCATTGAGCCCCAGATACTGCACGGCAAAATCGATCTCCTCCGGCTCTGCCTCCTGACGCCACAGGGCCAGCGGGGCGTTGTCATGAGTCCCGGCATAGCACACGCAGTTCTCTACGCAGTTATGGGGGAGATAGGCGCTGTCCGCTGTGGGGGAAAAGGCAAATTCCAGAACCCGCATCCCCGGCAGACCGGAATCCGCCAGCAGCTTCGTCACATCAGGAGAAGGCTCACCCAGATCCTCTGCGATGAAGCGGATGCCGTGGAACCAGCCGGTGAGGACGTTCAGCAGATCCAGCCCCGGCCCCTTGACCCAGCGGCCGGTTTTGGCGGTCGAAGAACCGTAGGGCACCGCCCAATAGCTGGCGAAGCCCCGGAAGTGGTCAATGCGGATCACATCATACAGTCTGGCGGCGCCGTCCACCCGGCGGATCCACCAGCCGAAGCCGTCCCGCTTCATGGCGTCATAATCGTAGAGCGGATTGCCCCAAAGCTGGCCGTCCTTGGAGAAGTAGTCCGGCGGAACACCGGCCACCTCTGTGGGAACGCCCCGGCTGTCCAGACGGAACATGGATCGTTCCGCCCAGACGTCAGCGGAGTCCATGGCCACATAAATAGGCAGGTCGCCGATGATACCGATGCCAAGGCTGTTGATATAGGACTTCAAGGCGGTCCACTGGCGGAAGAACAGAAATTGGATATAGGTGAACAGCTCCACATCCTCCCGCAGCAGCTCCCGGTACCGGGCCAGAGCCGCAGAATCGTGGAGCCGGACAGCCTCATCGGGCCATTCCTGCCAGGGTTTCATGCCGAAATGCCGCTTGAGGGCCATGAACAGGGCGTAGTCCGGCAGCCAGGAGGCGTTTTTCTCTGTAAAGCCCGCCACCGCGCCGCTATCCCGCGTCCAGCCCCGTTCCGCAGCCTTTTTCAGCAGGTCCAGACGGTTTTCATAGAGCTTGCCGTAGTCCACATGACGGGGATCTTCTCCCCAGTCCCGGTCACAGACCTCCTGCTCCGTCAGAAGCCCATCCTCAATCAGCAGATCCAAATCAATGAGATAGGGATTGCCCGCATAGGAGGAAAAACTCTGGTAGGGGGAATCGCCGTAGCTGGTGGGACCGAGGGGGAGCATCTGCCAGTACCGCTGACCGGCGGCGTGGAGCAGATCGGCAAAGTCATAAGCCGCGAGGCCCATAGTGCCGATACCGTAGGGGGAGGGCAGAGAAAACAGGGGCAGCAGAATACCGGAGGAACGTTCCATAGGATCAGCCTTTCCCGGCGTCGGAGACGCCTGTATACACAAATTTTCCCTTATTGTAAAGCTTTTTGTAAAAATTGTCAAAGGGAGGACCGGACGCCTTGACGGATACGGCATTCTGGTATAAAATCGGCAAAAAAGAGGGCGGCGCCGAAGCCTCTTGACAGCGGCGCTGAATCCTGAAGAAACCGAGTGCGGCGGATGGAAAGGGGAACGATCTATGAGAATCGTAGTCAAGGTGGGGACTTCCACACTGGCCTATGCCACCGGGCGGCTGAATATTCAGCGGGTGGAGCGGATGTGCAGAGTGCTCAGTGACCTGAAAAACGCGGGCCACGAGATCATTCTGGTGTCCTCCGGCGCTATTGCCATGGGCTTCGGCAAGCTGAACCTCCGGGAGCGGCCCCACGATATGCCAACCAAGCAGGCGTCGGCGGCGGTGGGACAGTGCGAGCTGATGTATGTGTATGACAAGCTGTTCACCGAATACAATCATACGGTGGCCCAGCTTCTGATCACCGCGCCGGACATCGCCGACGGCGGCAGCCGGAAGGAGAACTTCCACAACACCCTGGACCGCCTGTTGGAGCTGGGGGCCTTGCCCATCATCAACGAGAATGACACGATTTCCACGGAGGAGATCGCCGTGGGCGATAATGATACCCTTTCCGCTGTGGTGGCCGCCACAACGAGAGCGGAGCTGCTGATCCTCCTGTCGGATATTGACGGTCTGTATGACAGCGATCCCCATAAGAATCCGGATGCGAAACTGATCCATGAAGTGTCGGAGATCGACGGGAAAATCCTCTCTCTGGCGGGGGGCAGCGGCTCCGAACTGGGCACCGGCGGCATGGTGACGAAGCTCCATGCAGCGCAGATCGCCACGGAGGCAGGCTGCGAAATGGTGATCGCCAACGGCTGGAACCCGGATCTGCTGTACGGCATCGTAGAGGGAGAACCCATCGGCACCCGATTTTTGGCAAAGAAGGTGAGCAAATGACTACGTTGGATATCATTCGGAAAACGAAAGCCGCTTGGAGCGCCCTCCGGGACGCGGACGCGGAGACGAAAAACCGCTTCCTGACCGCCATGGCGGACAGCCTCGTGGAACACACGGCGGAGATCCTGACCTGCAACGAAACGGATCTGGAAGCAGCCCGGGGCCGCATTTCCGATGTGATGCTGGACCGGCTGCGGCTGGATGAGAGCCGCATCGCTGCTATGGCGGAGGGTATCCGGGCCACGGTGAAGCTGCCGGATCACACCGGGCGGATTTTGTCGGAAACACACCACGCCAACGGTATGACCATCTATAAAAAGCAGGTGCCCTTGGGACTGGTGGCGATCATTTACGAGAGCCGCCCCAATGTCACCTCCGATGCGGCGGCACTGACAGTGAAAAGCGGCAACGTCTGCGTTCTCCGCAGCGGGAAAGAGGCCGTCCGCACCTCCACCGCCATCGTAAAGGCGCTGAAGCAGGGAATTTCCGCCGTGGGCGGCGACCCGGACATCGTGAATATTCTGGAGGATACCAGTCATGAGAGCGCCCGCGTTCTGATGACGGCGGACGGGCTGGTGGATCTGCTGATCCCCCGGGGCGGGGCGGGACTGATCCGGGCCTGCGTGGAGCAGGCGACGGTGCCCTGCATCCAGACCGGCACCGGTATCTGCCATGTGTATGTGGACGAATACGCCGATTTGGACAAGGCGGTGAAGATCATTGTTAACGCCAAAACCAGCCGCCCCTCCGTGTGCAACGCCGAGGAGGTGTGTCTGGTCCACAGAGCCGTGGCGGAGCGGTTTCTGCCCATGCTGCGGAAGGCACTGGTAGAGGATCGGACAGCCGCGGGGCAGATCCCCGTGGAGCTGCGGCTGGACCCACGGGCTGCCGCCGTGATTCCCGGAACGCCGGCTGGCCCGGCGGATTTCGACACGGAATTTTTGGACTATATTCTGGCTGTCAGAGTGGTGGACAGCGTGGACGAGGCAATCGAGCACATTCAGGCCCACTCCACCCACCACAGCGAGGCCATCGTGACGGAGAATGACGTCAACGCGGAGAAATTTGTCAACGGAGTGGACAGCGCGGCGGTGTACGTCAACGTCTCCACCCGGTTCACTGACGGCGGAGAGTTCGGTCTCGGCTGCGAGATGGGCATTTCCACCCAGAAGCTCCATGCCCGCGGCCCGATGGGGCTGGACGAACTGAGCACCTATCAATACATCATTCGGGGCAGCGGACAGACCCGGTAAGGAGAGGCGTATGGCATATCAGTATGAGGCCGGTTTTATCGGCGCTGGAAATATGGGCGGCGCTCTGGCGCGGGCAGCGGTGAAGACCGTGGGCGGGGCGGCGGTGGCCGTGGCTTGCTCCACGGCGGAGCACTCCGCAAAGGCGGCGGCATCCATCGGCTGCGCTGCGGAGACGGCAGAAGCGATCCTGCGGGAGAGCCGATTCGTGTTTTGGGGAGTGAAGCCCCAGATGTTTGCCGGTGTGACGGCAAAGCTGGCGGAGGACATTGCGGCGTCTGACGCTGTTTTTGTCTCCATGCTGGCGGGCGTCAGTCTGGACCGCTTGGCGGAGATGCTGGGCGGAGAGAAGAAGATCATCCGCATCATGCCAAACACCCCCAGCGCCGTGGGACAGGGGCTGATGCTGGTGTCGGCAAATGACCGTGTAACGGCGGAGGAACTGGCGGTCTTCAAAGCTCTGATGGCAGAATCCGGCTTGCTGGATGACCTTCCGGAGCAACTGATCGACGCGGCCAGCGCCGTGTCCGGCTGTGGCCCCGCCTATGCCTATGTGTTTGTGGAGGCATTGGCAGACGGGGCGGTGAAGTGCGGTGTGCCCCGTGCCAAGGCTATGCGGTACGCCGCCCAGATGCTTCTGGGCAGCGCGTCCCTGCTGCTTGAAACGGGAGAGCACCCCGGCGCTTTGAAGGACGCCGTGTGCAGTCCCGGCGGCAGTACCATCGCCGGTGTGGCGGCGCTGGAAGATCGGAGATTCCGTGGGGCGGCGATCGCCGCTGTGGAAGCGGCCTATCGCCGAACAAAAGAATTAGGATAAAAAATTCCGGGTGCACTGCACCCGGAAATTTTTTGACCTTCATTCAATTAGCCGTTCCAGGAACACAAAAGTTGGAGGCCCATAGCGATGATCCACATATACGCGCAGGTCTTGGGAATCATCAGCAGGCCCACCTTGGGTTTCGTTTTGCTGAACAGCGTGACGGGCAGATAGCAGCCGAAGGAGATCAGGATGGCCGCCACCATTTTCGTCATGTGATACCCGCCGGCGTTCCCGGAAATGGCGTACAGGATCATGACGCCGATGCCGGTGACGGCGAATACACCGTTCCGGAGGATGGACAGCTTCAGATTGCCCTCGTCTGTGCACCAGTTGTTCTGGGGCAGCAGGCACACGGCGATCCGGATGATGGCGGAGGCCCAGATCATCACCTCCACCGCCGCAGGAGCGGCGAAGCCCGGGAAGGTGAGCTTCCAGATGAACAGCAAGATCACATAGAACGCCGTCATCGTGATGGAGGAGATCTGCAGGCCGGTGCCCATCAGATGCTTGATCTTGGGGGTGCTTCCACGGAACGCCCGGAAGATCCGGGGAACGAGGTGGAAGGCGTCGCCGCCGCAGAGGGTCAGGGTCAGGATGCCGTAGAGAACAAACAGGGGGCGGCCTTGCGCCATGGCGAAAAATACGATGCCTGCTACGAGGTCGAACAACAGATATATCGCATCAAATATGGCCTCCATAATATCGGGCATTTTGGGCTGATAGGTTTTGTGATCCATGTTTTTATCCTTTCTGTTTGATGCATGCTTCTGCATTGCTGCATACCTGTTGGAATACGCGCTTACAAACGGCGATGTCCTCCGGCGTCAGGCCCCGGAGCATCTGTTCCGCGAACTGCCGCTGGGCCAGAAGCCCGTCCCGGACGATCTCATTTGCCGGTTCCAGCAGATCAAGCTCAATGTGCTTTTTGTTTACCGGGTCTGTCTTTTTTGCGATAAAGCCCCTGTCCTCAAGAGTTTTCAGTGAGGTGGACACGTGGGACTTGGTGGATTTCCGGACCCTGACGATATCTGCCGCCGTGCGATACTGGGGATTGTTGTGCAAAAACATCAGAATATCATATTCCAGATGCTTGAGCTGATATTTCTCGCACACGGATGACATCAGAATCTCATAATACCGCGTAATGGTTTTATGCTGATCCCAAAAGTGCATAGGTTCTCCTCCCATTAACGTTCTATTTAGAACGATTATACAGAGGGGAACCTCAATTGTCAAGAACAAAATTTTGGCAAAAAAACGGTGCACCGCAGACTGCCCGTATGGGCGGGCGGCAGCCTATTCCTCCCGGCCAGCCACCATATTGATTCTGCCGACAGGCTGCGGTCAAAACGAAAACCCCCGGCAGGCATCGTAAATACGATCGCCTGTCGGGGGTTCTGCGGGGTCAGCCGTTTCTCTCAGAGGAGAGGAGCGGCTGACCGCCGCGGATTTTTTTCGGTGGATGATCCGTTGGGATCAATAGCACTTGCGGTAGATGGCCTCTTCGCTCTCCAGATCGAAGGGATAGTAAGCGTTGGTCATCAGGCGCTGCTGGTTGGTCTCTACGGACTGGGGGAAGATCTTGAAGTCAGCCTCGGTGAAGCCGCAGTCACGCAGGGGACGCAGAGGCAGGATGCGCTGCAGCAGAGCGTTCATCTCGGGGATGGCGTCCTTGACCTCGCAGCCCAGGATGCGGGCCACCAGCTCCTTGAACTTCATGATCTCGCCGTCGGGCTTGTTGGCGTCATAGTAGTCCATGATGGCGCCAAAGAGCATGTAGTTGGACTCGCCGTGAGGAACATGATAGGTGCCGCCCAGGGGGAAGCTCATGCCGTGGACAGGGCCGCAGCCAGCCTTCAGGAAGGCAATGCCGGCGTAGAAGGAGGCGGTGACGAACTCATCCAGATACTCAAAGCGGGCGTCCTTACCCTTCTCGTCGATGAGCTTGAAGCCCTTGAGGATCATGTCCATGGCCTTCTCGCTGAACAGCTCGGAGGTCATGGTCTTGCGGTGGGGGCTCAGGAAGGACTCGGTTGCGTGGACCAGCGCGTCGATGGCGGAGCAGGCGAAGGGCTTGTAGGGCAGGGTCTTGAGCAGGTCGGGGATCAGGCACACCTTGTTGGGGATGATATCATCGGACACCAGGCCCAGCTTGGTCTCGCCGCCGGTGAGCACGCCGTCCTTCTCGTCCTTGACGATGGCCACGGAGATGTTGGTGCACTCAGAGCCGGTGCCGCAGGTGGTGGGCACAGCGATAACGTCCTTCTCGTGCTGGACGGGGAAACGCTTGAAGTACAGGTTGTGCACAGTGTCGGGACGCTTGCAGCCCAGCAGCTTGCACAGGTCCAGAATAGCGCCGCCGCCCACAGCGATGACACGGTCATAGCTGTCGTAGGGGATGGCGTCATACATGGTCTGGATCATAGCCTCGGAAGGCTCACCGGCGCCGAACTTCTCCTGGAACACGAAGTTGCACTTCAGGCCCAGCTCCTTCATGAAGGGGGTGTAGATGAACTCGTTGGTCAGAACCACGTCCCGTTCACCCAGATTGAACTCCTCGGCCATCTGAGCGAAGGTCTGGAACTTATACACGGTGGGAGCAAAGACGATCTCTCTCTTGTCAGCCATCAGAGAAGCGGAAAATGCATCCATGATTGAAATCTCCTTTTAATTGATTTAAGTGATACAGGCGGGATCTCCGGGAAGATCCCGCCGGATATCCGATTTACTTGCGGCTGATCGCCTTTTTGACGGCAGCCACGATGTTGGCGGCACGGAGGCCGTACTCGTCCATCAGGAAGTCCTGCGGACCGACCTGACCGAACAGATCCTGCACGCCCACAAACTCCTGAACGGTGGGGCAGTTCTTAGCCAGGCAGTTGGAAACCACGCTGCCCAGACCGCAGGTGACGTTGTGGTTCTCAGCGGTGACAATAGCACCGGTCTCCTTGGCGGCCTTGATGACCAGCTCCTCGTCCAGAGGCTTCCAGGTGAACATATCGATTACGCGGACGGAAATGCCTTCCGCCTGGAGAGCCTCATAAGCCTTCAGGGACTCGTCCACCATGATGCCGGAGGTGATGATGGTGGCCACGTCCTTGTCGCTCTCGTGGAGCACAACGCCCTTGCCGATGGGGAACTCGGAACCGTCCTCATAGACCTTGACGATGCCCTTGCGGACAAAGCGGGTATAGGTCACGCCGGAGGTGATGCCGGGCAGCTGACGGGTGATGCACTCCAGCTGGGCATAGTCGGCGGGATCCAGCACCACGGTCTCGGGGATGCTCAGGTACATAGCGGCATCCTCCAGAGGCATATGGGTGCCGCCGTTGAAGGCAGCGGTCACACCGGCGTCGGAGCCCAGCACGTGGACGGGCAGACCGGCATAAGCGGCGGACATATAGATCTGGTCATAGCAGCGGCGGGAGGAGAAGGTACCGAAGGAATGGAAGAACACCTTTTTGCCGGCGGCAGCGAGACCCGCAGCCACGCCGGCGCCGTTGGCCTCGGCAATACCGGCCTCAAAAGCGCGGTCAGGATAGTTCTTCCTCAGCATCTTGGTGTTGATGCAGCCCATCAGATCGCAGTCCACATAGACGATGGACTTGTCCTCGGCCATCATTTCGTTCAGAGTCAGGGCCAGCGCGTCGCGGCAGGCGCGGGAGTCCTTTTCATGCTTACCAATTACTTTCACACTCATTACTCGCACCCTCCTTTAAGCGTTCTTGACAGCTTCCAAGGCCTTCTCGGAAGCGGCGATGGCCTCGGCCCACTGCTCCTCGTTGGGCTGAGAGGAGTGGTCATGCTTGGGCTCGGCAAAGGTAGCGCCCTTGCCCTTGCAGGTATCCAGCACAATGCAGCTGGGAACGCCCTTCTTGGCGTATGCGTTCTGAATGGCGTCATAGATTGCCTGAACGTCATGGCCGTCGATCTCCTGCGTGTACAGGCCGAAGGACTCCGCCTTCTTGGCCAGATCGCCGTGAGCCAGAATGTCATCGGTGGGGCCGTCCAGCTGATAGCCGTTTTTATCGATGAAATAGATCAGGTTGTCCAGCTTGTGGGCATAGGCGAACTGGAAGGACTCCCAGACCTGGCCCTCGTCCGCCTCACCGTCGCCGATGACGCAGAAGACGTGGTTGGTGCGGCCGTCGATCTTGTTGCCCAGAGCGGCGCCGGCAGCGGTGGAAGCACCCTGGCCCAGAGAGCCGGTGGTCAGATCCACGCCGGGAGTCAGCTTGCGGTCAGTGTGGCTGGGGAACTTGGTGTGGGGCTGGTTTAGGGTGTAGGCCTCCTCCATGGGATAGAAGCCCATGAGACCGAAGGTGGCATAAGCCACGGGTCCGGCGTGGCCCTTACTGAGCACCAGCCAGTCGCGATCCTCCCAGCGGGGGTTCTTGGGATCGAACTTCATGACCTCACCGTACAAAACGGCCATCAGGTCTGCTAGATCCATGGAACCGCCCACGTGACCGAAGCCCCGGGAGTGGATGACCTTCAGGGTCTCCAGCCGGATCTCAGCCGCCAGAACGTTGCACTTTTTTACATCCATGTAACACGCATCCTTTCTGCTTGCTTTGATGAAAAAATGAAGTAAAACAAGGAAATAACGGTATGTGTACGCTTCCAATTTTGAAGAAGATAACACATTCCGGAAAATGATCACAAGTAATCGTTTTCCGGGACACCCGACAAAGATCGCGCCGTACACGGAGTTTACGAGACAGCGCGATCAGCCATTGAAAGGAACATACCTTCCTGACACGTATTCTAACCCAAAACATGGCGTTTCGTCAACAGATGTTTGCTTTTTAACAATGAAAAACACCTATTAAAAATGTACGTTCGGACGGGAATCGGGGCATAAATTCGGATAAACAGGGCATAATCCCATAGAAGAACAAAAACCATCGGCTTTTTCCACAAAAAGCCGATGGTTTTTTCTACATGTGTGAAATTAGGGATATCAGGGCAGCTTCAGATCGCCATCCTTCACCCAGCCGGCCTTGCGGCAGAGCTGGTTGATAAGGGGGCACAGAATGGCGGGGAGGATGAAGGAGATCAGGATCAGGCCTGCCCAGTCAAAAGCGGTGGGGTTCATGGCGATGGCGCCATTGGCCAGAGCCTTTTCACTGGGAGCCACCCAACCGGTCCACACGCCCAGCTGGCCGCACAGGCCGCAGGTGCCCATACCGGAGTTGATAGCCGCGCCGTTCATTTGCAGACGGAACAGGCAGGTGGCAATGGGGCCGGTAATGGCGGAGGTGACGGTAGGGGCGATCCAGACGCGGGGGTTTTTCACGATGTTGGGCATTTGCAGCATGGAGGTGCCGAGGCCCTGACTCACCAGACCGCCCCAGCCGTTCTCCCGGAAGCTCATAACGGCGAAGCCCACCATCTGAGCGCAGCAGCCGGCCACAGCCGCACCGCCTGCCAGACCGGTGAGGCCCAGTACGGAGCAGATGGCGGCGGAGGAGATGGGCAGGGTCAAGGCTACGCCTACCAGCACGGACACCAGAATACCCATCAGGAAGGGCTGAAGCTCCGTGGCCTTCATAATGACCATACCGAAGGCGCTGGCGGCGGTGCCGATGGGCGGGGCGATAACATAGGCCGTGCCTACGCCGATGAGGGTGGTGACAATGGGCGTCACCAGAATGTCGATCTTCGTCTCTTTGCTGACGGCCTTGCCGCACTCCGCTGCGATGATCGCCACGAACAGCACGGCCAAGGGGCCGCCCGCGCCGCCCAGCAGGTTGCAGGCGTAACCCACAGCCGCCAGAGAGAACAGCACCAGCGGAGGCGCCTGCAAGGCGTAGCCGATGGCAATGGCCATGGCGGGACCGCTCATAAAGGAGGTCAGGCCGCCTACGGTGTAGGGAACCTTTTCCCCGATCTGGGCGGTGAGGAAACCGATGTGGAACTGCGTGCCCAGCGTGTTGAGGATGGTGCCGATCAGCAGGGAGCAGAACAGGCCCTGTGCCATAGCGCCCAGGGCATCAATGCCATAGCGCTTGGCGGAAAAAACGATGTTTTTGCGCTTCAGGAATGCGTTTACCTTTTCCATGAGAATACTCCGTATCGATCAAAAATAGTGTGTCAGACTAGTGTCTTGACACCTGTCCAACACACTATACACGGAATCGGTATGCTTGTCAACAGAAAGTTTTATCCCTCCAGCAGGAAGCCTGCCTGCCGCAGGGCGTCCAGTACCCGCCGGTAAGCGTCCTCGCTGGGGCAGAGCAGCGTGTGAAGGTGGATGCCGCCGGTGAGAACGGAGAGAGGCTGGGCGGTGTGGCTCCGGGCGATGAACTGGGCCACATCGTATCGGCTGGAAAGCTGCAAGGGGCCGGTGAGCTGGCCGTAAAGAGGGTGTTCCACGATAACGTCCACTACGGTGCAGCCATTGTCCACCATAGTGTTCAGCTCTGCCTCCATGCCTGCCTCGTCATGGCGGACAGCTACCCGGCGGGTGAGACCGGCTGCGGCGGCATTTTGCAGGCAGTACCCCCGGGGGGTGGCTAAAATGTCTGCGCCTCCGGCCCGCAGCAAGGCAATGTCTCCTACGATGATCTGGCGGCTGACAGATAGCTGGCCTGCCAGCGTCGAGGCACTGACCGGTTGAGCAGACTGCCGCAGCAGCTTCAAAATCGTTTCTCTGCGTTCCTCCGCGTGCATACGATACCCCTTTCAAACTTGTCTTGACAGCAGTATACCACGGAGAAGCGGCTTTGAAAAGAGGCGGAGAGAAAAAACCGCACGTCCAAACGGACGTGCGGTTTATGCTGTGAAAATGGAAAACAGCAAAGGCTCCATGCCAGATGGAAAGGAACCATGCGGACTTTGCTTCCTCGCATCCCCCGTCCCACTCGCGTTAGAATCCGGCGAAGCAAATCTGACGCGAAAGAGGAGGAGCAAGGAAGAAAACGAAGGTTTCACCGTCAGGTGGAAACGGAGTGTACGAACTTTGCTCCGACGTTTAGCCTCCCAGATACGCCTTCTTGATGGCGGGAGAGGCCAGCAGTTCCGCGCCTGTGCCGGTGGTGACGATCTTTCCGGTTTCCAGCACATAGCCCCGGTCAGCCACGGACAGGGCCGCCTGCGCATTCTGCTCCACCAGCAGGATCGTGGTGCCGGCCTTGTGGAGATTTTTGATGATGTCAAAGATCTGCTCCACCAGAATAGGGGCCAGACCCATGGAGGGCTCATCCAGCATCAGCAGCTTGGGGTTGGACATCAGTGCCCGGCCCATGGCCAGCATCTGCTGCTCGCCGCCGGAGAGGGTGCCGGCCACCTGCTTGCGGCGTTCCTTCAGGCGGGGGAACTGTTCAAAGACCCGCTCCATATCGGCGTCGATGTTGCCGCCCCGGCGGGAGAAAGCACCCATGTCCAGATTTTCCTGCACAGACATCTGGAGGAAGATCCGCCGTCCCTCGGGGACCAGCGCCAGTCCCTTGGAAACAACCTTATGGCTGGGTACATGGTTCAAAGGCTCGCCCATGAACTCGATATGGCCGGTCTTGCTGTGGAGCAGGCCGGAAATGGTGTTCAGAGTGGTGGACTTGCCGGCGCCGTTGGCACCGATCAGGGTCACGATCTCGCCCTCATTGACCTCAAAGGAGATGCCCTTGATGGCGTGAATGCTGCCGTAATAGACGTTGATATCGTCAACCTTTAAAATGGTGCTCATGCTCACGCCTCCTTCTGTTTGCCCAGGTAGGCCTCGATGACCACCGGGTTAGACTGGATCTCTTCGGGGCTGCCCTTGGCGATGACACGGCCGAAGTTCAGCACGCAGATGCCCTCGCAGATGTTCATGACCAGATTCATGTCATGCTCAATGAGCATAATGGCGATCTGGAACGTATCCCGGATCTTACGGATGTTCTCCATCAGCTCCGCCGTTTCGGAGGGGTTCATACCGGCGGCAGGTTCGTCCAGCAGCAGCAAGGAGGGGTTGGTTGCCAGCGCCCGGACGATCTCCAGACGGCGCTGGGCGCCGTAGGGCAGGGAACCTGCCTTTACGTTTGCCAGATCCTCCATGTGAAACAGGCTCAGCAGCTCCAGCGCCCGCTCGTGGGCCACCTTTTCCTCCTTCCAGAAGCTGGGGAGGCGGAAGATGCCGCTGACCATGTTGTATTTCATCTGAGCGTCCATCGCCACGGTGACGTTTTCCTCCACCGTCAGGTCATTGAACAGGCGGATGTTCTGGAAGGTACGGGCGATACCGGCCCGGTTCACCTGAGCGGTGGTCATGTTGTGGGTGTCCTGCCCGTCCAGAAGGATGGTGCCGTGGGTAGGCTGATACACCTTGGTCAGCAGGTTGAACACCGTGGTTTTGCCTGCGCCGTTGGGACCGATGAGACCGGCGATCTCCGTCCGGCCGATCATGAGGTTGAAATCGTCCACGGCCTTCAGGCCGCCGAAGGTGACGCCCAGATTGATGCAATTGAGGATGGGACGCTTGCCGATGTCACGCTCCGGGATCACAGCGCCGGAGGGGACGGGAACCAGTTTTCCGAACATATCAGGCAGCCTCCTTTTCTTCCTTTTTGCCAGGCTTGAGCCGGGCGAAGAAGCTTTGCAGCGTGGGGTTGTGAGTCGCCAGCATGACGAGGATCAACACGATGGCGTACACCAGCATCCGGTAGTCGGCGAATTCCCGGAGGGCCTCCGGCAGGATGGTCAGCGCCGCGGCAGCTACCAGGCTGCCCCAGATGTTGCCAAGACCGCCCAGCACCACGAACACCAGCACCAGGATAGAGGTGTTGAAGTTGAATTTAGCGGCCTGGAGAGAGGAATAGTTCAAGCCGTACAGCGCACCGGCGGCACCGGCCAGAGCGGCGGAGGTGACAAAAGCCATGAGCTTGTACTTGGTGGTGTTGATGCCGATGCTGGAGGTGGCGATGCGGTTGTCCCGCAGCGCCATGATGGCCCGCCCGGCCCGGCTGTGCTTCAGATTCAGCACGATGAACAGCGTCACCATCACCAGAATGAAACCGGCAGTGAAGCTGGCGATGGTCTTGACGCTGGCGGTACCCTGCGCACCTTTGATGATGGCGATGCCGGTGTCGCTGAGGCCCAGATCCTCCACGGTCTTGTTGCCGGTGAGGTTAAAGAGGATATGGAGACCATTTTCGTCATGGCCCACGATGAGGCAGGTCACAAGCTCCTTGATGATCTCGCCGAAGGCCAGAGTCACGATGGCCAGATAGTCGCCCTGGAGCCGCAGCACGGGAGCACCCACGATGAAGCCGGCGATGGTGGCGAACAGCGCGCCCACGATCATGGCGATGGTCAGCCGCAGACCGGCGGAGGGGACCACATCCAGCAGGCTTTGAGAAGCGATGACGCCCGCGAAGGCACCTACGCTCATAAAGCCCGCATGCCCCAGACTCAGCTCACCAAGGATGCCCACCGTCAGGTTCAGGGACACAGCCATAGACATATAGCAGCAGATGGGGACCAGCAGGCCAGTCATGGAACGGTTCAGAACACCGGCCTTGCTGAGAGCGGTCATCACAAGGAAAAAGATGACCATGCCCAGATAGGTGGAGAAATTCACCACATTGGTTTTACTGATCTTTCGTTGTTTCATCCTGCTCACCTTACACTTTCTCGGGCACGATCTTGCCCAGCAGACCGGCCGGCTTCACCAGCAGGACCACGATCAGAACGGCGAAAACGATGGAGTTTGCCAGCTGGGTGGAAATATAGGCCTTGGCCAAGGCTTCGATGATGCCCAGCAGCAGGCCGCCCAGGAATGCACCGGGGATAGAGCCGATGCCGCCGAACACGGCGGCGGTGAACGCCTTGATGCCGGGCATGGAGCCGGTGGTGGGCATCAGAGAGGTGTTGAAGGAGCACAGCAGCACACCGGCAATGGCTGCCAGAGCGGAGCCGATGGCAAAGGTGGCAGAAATGGTAGAGTTGACGTTGATGCCCATGAGCTGGGCCGCGCCCTTATCCTCAGAGCAGGCCCGCATGGCCTTGCCCATCTTGGACTTGCTGACGAAGGTGGTCAGCGCCAGCATGATGACAACGCAGGCGGCGATGGTCAGCAGAGAAATGTAGGAAATGGTGAGCTGGCCGTTGAAGAGCTGCACAGCACCTGTCACTACGGGAGGATAGGTCTTGGCGGCGGCCTTCCAGATCAGCAGAGCGGAGTTCTGGAGGAAATAGCTGACGCCGATGGCGGTGATCAGCACCGCCAGAGAAGGGGCGGAGCGCAGAGGCGCATAGGCCAGCCGCTCGATCACGATGCCGAGGACGGTGCAGGCGATCACTGCCAGCAGGGTGGCCACGATGGGGGGGAGATTTAAATAGTACATGGAGCAGAAGGAAACATAGCCGCCGATCATAATGATGTCGCCGTGGGCGAAGTTCAGCATCTTGGCGATGCCGTACACCATGGTGTAGCCCAGAGCGATGATGGCGTAAATGCTGCCCAGGCTGATGCCGCTGATCAAATAGGACAGAAATTCCATGGGGCAATACCTCTTTTCTCTTTATAGAATATGGAGTGGAGCCTTCCATGACAGAAATACGGGCGGAGGGAGCGCCTCTGCCCAGATTTCCGCCATGGAAACAGCGGAAGAGGACAGGGACCTGAACGCCGCAGGGGCAGCCGGGGAAGGCCCCGGCTGCCGGTCCGTGCGGTCAGCGTTCAGGTGTGAGACATTAAGCCTCGGGCAGGACGTACTCGCCGTCCTTGATGACATAAGCGGTAGGAGCCTTGGAGACCTGACCCTCAGCGTTCCAGGTCATGTCCTTGCCGGTGAGACCGGAATAGGAGATCTGGGTCATCTGAGCCACCAGAGCCTCGCAGATATCGGCGCTGCTCATATCAGCGGTGCAGCCGGCCTTTTCCAGAGCCTCCTTGACAATGTAGACACCGTCATAAGCGTCAGCGGCGAACTGGTTGGGCTGCACGCCGTTGGCGGCAACATAGGCATCCACGAAGGACTTGGTCTCAGGAACGGTAGCAGAGAAGGGGGTCAGGAGCATCAGACCCTCAGCCAGAGAGGGATCGAAGCCTTCCATGGTCAGGATGCCGTCCATGCCGTCCACGCCGAAGAAGGTGGGAGCGTAGCCCATGGCCTTAGCCTGAGCCAGGATGATGGAAGCGGGCTGATAGTAGATGGGCATGAACACCAGGTCGGCGCCGGCAGTCTGGGCACCGGCCAGCTGCACGGAGAAGTCGGTGGCGGTATCGTTGGTGAAGGTGCCCTCATAGACAACGCTCATACCCTTTTCGGTGGCTTCCTTCACGAAGGTATCGTGGATGCCCTGGGAGTAGGCGTCATCGTTGCGGTACAGCACGGCGATCTTGGCGTCCGGCATATTCTCGGCGATGTAGTCAGCGGAGGAAATGCCCTGGTTGGGGTCGGTGAAGCAGACCTGGAACACGTTGTCCTTGCCGGCGGTCACGTCCACAGCGGAAGCGGAGGGCGTGATCATGAAGGTGCGCTCGCTGTTGCAGACGTCAGCCACAGCCATGGAAGCACCGGTGGTGGTGGGGCCGACCAGAACCTGCATGCCCCAGTCCATCAGCTTGTTGTAGGCGTTGGTGGACTTTTCGCCGTCGGCCTCATCATCCTCGCCCTTGAACTCAAACTTGATCTTGGAGTCGCTGGCGTTGATCTCGTCGACGGCCAGCTGGGCACCGTTGACCACGGCCTGGCCATAGATGGCGGCGTCGCCGGTCATGGGGCCGATGGAGCCCAGCTTGAAGGTCTGGACCTCGTCGCCGGACTGGGCGGAATCGGAATCGCTGGAACTGCCGGAATTGCTGGAATCATTGGAACTGCTGGAACCGCAGGCGGCCAGGCTGAACACCATAGTCGCGGCCATAACAAAGGCTAACAATTTCTTTTTCATATTGGTTCTCCTTTTCATCAAAACGAAATCAGATTTATATGGGGCTTTCTCCGCTCCGCCGGCCGTGCGGAATACGGGGGAAGTCATACAAAAAAGCGGCCCCGCCACTGGCGGAGCCGCTTTACTGTATCAAACAGTTAAATCGCTAACTCACAACACCAGGGCACATTTACTTTCTGAATGACCAAGCCTACTACCAGTACCAGAATCGCAATAATAATCGCGATCATGGCGATGGCGCGCAGGTCCAGAATCATAATCAGGCCAAAAATAATAATGGACGCCATAATAATGGCGTCCATAATAGCGATCATAGCAGTATTGGCAGTATGAGAAGTGCAAGCGGTATGTGCGCAGGAAGAGTCAGCGTTCGCACTGGGAGCGGACGCAGAAGTATTCATCATTTCCATGTTGTAAAAACGATTGAACATCATCTGAATCGCTCCTTTCTGCCTGAATTATGGGCTTATTGTAATCCTGCGGAATCAAATTGTCAACAGGAAAGCGCATGTGAAAATGGATAAAGATGAGGGAGAAGGCATAAAAACTGAGGGCGTTTTATACAAAATTCCGGCGTGAAGGCTGTTCCCTCTGAGATTTTGTGGGAAAGACAAATGGCCGCGGCGGAAAATATAAAGGGAGAGAACCGCTTGCGGACAGACCCGGAACGCGGTATAATGCAGGCAGATCAAAACAGGAGGGAACCTATGTTTGCTTTTAACCATTTTAATTTTAATGTGACGGATCTGGAGCGGTCTATCGCTTTTTATCATGACGCGCTGGGGCTGGAGCCGGTCCGCAGAAAGGAAGCGGCGGACGGCAGCTTCATCCTCACGTTTCTGGGGGACGGGAAAACGGAGTTTCAGCTGGAACTGACCTGGCTCCGGGATCATCCCCAGAAATACGATCTGGGCGAGTGCGAATTCCACTTGGCTCTGGCGGTGGAGAATATGGAGAAGGCCCACGCTCTCCACGAAAAGCTGGGCTGCATCTGCTACGAGAACCCGGCCATGGGTATTTACTTTATCTCTGATCCCGACGGTTACTGGATCGAGATCATTCCTACCAAGTGAGGAGCACGTTATGACGAATTGTGAGGACTGCGTTTATTATGAGTACGATCCGGAAGCGGATACCAATTACTGCGAGGCGGATCTGGATGAGGACGAGATGGAGCGGTTCCTCCGTTCTGCCAATGACAGCTGCCCCTTTTACCGCCCAGGTGACGAGTACCGGACGGCCCGGCGGCAGTAAGGGACCGGACAGGGAAAGCCGGGACGGTGTCCCCGTTTTCCCGTTGGCCGAAGCTGAGGGGGAAGCCTTCCCGCTCCGGAGGTGACGCAGGAATGAAATGGGACAGGCCCGCATATCTTATCCTATCGAAGCGTTCGCTTGACGGACGGTGAAAAGTCTGGTATCCTGATATGCGTAAAAGGAAGCGGCTTGCGCCATCAGGGTGCTGCGCGGTTTGCCATCCCGGATGAAGAACCTGGGCCGCGTGGGAAGAAGCGGGACTTTTGCTGTCTGACGCGGTGAAAGTGCCGCTTTTGCCGTATTTGGAGTTCTATCGAATTTGTACGGAGGATACCCTATGAAAACCATCGCACTCCTGACCTTTATCGCGGTTTACGCCCTGCTGCTTTTACTGCCCAAGTACCGGGCGGTGTCCGCCCTGTCCGCAGCGGCGCTGTTCCTGTTCCTGCGGATCGTGCCGTTGGGGGACGTTGCGGGAACGGTGGACTGGAACGTGCTGATGATGCTGGCGGGCACCATGGGGACTGTGGACCTGTTCATCAGGTCCAATATGCCAAACCGCCTGTCGGACCGGCTGGTAGCGGTGCTGCCCAGCGTGAAATGGCTCATCATCGCGCTAGCACTGTTCGCGGGGCTGGTATCCGCCTTTGTGGATAATGTAGCCACGGTGCTGATGCTGGCTCCGGTGGGACTTGCCATCTCCAAAAAGCTGAATATTTCCCCGGTGCAGCCGATCCTGGCCATTGCCGTCAGCTCCAACTTGCAGGGCGCGGCTACGCTGGTGGGAGATACCACGTCCATCCTGCTGGGCGGTCATATGGGACTGGATTTCATGGACTTTTTTGCCTACCGGGGCCGCCCGGGTCTGTTCTGGGTGGTGCAGGCCGGGGCGCTGATGACGGTGCCGGTGATGCTGTTTCTGTTCCGGAAGGAAAAGGGCAAGCTGTACGGCGCGGCGCTGACGCCGGTGACGGACTATCTGCCTACCTGTCTGCTGCTGGGAACGGTGCTTTCCCTGATCGCCGCGTCCTTTATCCCCAACAAGCCGGAGATCACCAACGGCCTGATCTGCATGACATTTTTCCTGGCGGGGCTTGCGGCGGAGTGCGGCAGGTACGGCACAGCCCTGGCAAAGGACGTGCTGAAGGCCATCGACTATGAGACCTTAGCGCTGCTGACAGGATTGTTCTTGGTGATCCGGGGCATTGAACGGGCGGGGATCATCGATGATCTCAGCCATATCATCACGGGAATGGGCGGCGGAAACCTGTTCCTGACCTATACCATCATCGTCTGGGCTTCGGTGCTGATCTCCGCCTTTGTGGACAACATCCCCTATACGGCCACCATGCTGCCGGTGGTAGGCGGCGTGGCAGCCGCCCTTGGGGTGGATCAGACGGTGCTGTGCTTCGGACTGCTGGTAGGCGCGACGCTGGGCGGAAACCTGACTCCCGTGGGAGCCAGCGCCAATATCGCCGCCTGCGGTATTCTGCGCCGGGAGGGCTGTGAGGTTTCGGCGGGGCAGTTCATGCGGATCGGCGTGCCCTTCACACTGACGGCGGTATTGACCGGATATGTACTGTGCTGGCTGTTCTATGCCGGTCTGGGTGTCTGAACGCCGATTTGAACGGTTCGTAAAAGGAAAAAGCAGCTCACCTGCATTGCAGGTGAGCTGCTTTTTTAGTCTACAATATCGACGGAAACCTTAACGCCGGTGCGCTGGGCGTAAGACCGGACCACGGTCCGGATCTCCTTGGCGATGCGGCCCTGACGGCCGATCACCTTCCCCATATCATCAGGGGCGACGCGCAGCTCCAACGTCAGTTCCTGGTCACCCTGAACCTCCGTCACGGAGACGCTGTCAGGATCGTCCACCAGGTTTCTGGCGATGTAGAGCAGCAAGTCCTTCATGCTCCGCCCTCCGGATTAGAGGACGTCCACTTTTTTCAGCAGAGCTCTCACGGTGTCAGTGGGCTGAGCGCCGGACTTGATCCACTCCTTGGCGCGGTCAGCGTCGATCTTGATATCGGCGGGAGCCACGCAGGGATTGTAAGTGCCGATCTCCTCGATGAAACGGCCATCGCGGGGGAAACGGGAGTCAGCGACAACAACACGATAAAAAGGAGCCTTCTTGGCGCCCATGCGGCGCAGTCTGATCTTAACCATTGATAGTACCTCCAAAATGTAATAAATAGATTGATGTTTTTATAATAAATGTCCGGGTTATGACATCTAATATACGGTTTATTTCTTTTTGCGCTTACGCAGGCCGCGGCCGTGTCCCAGACCGCCGAACCCGAAGCCGGGCTTCCGTCCGCCAGTGACCTGCTTGATGATCTGCTGCATTCCCTCAAATTGCTTCAGCAGCCGGTTTACATCCACAACATCCAGACCGCAGCCGGCGGCGATCCGCTTTTTCCGGCTGGCGCCTAAGATCTGAGGATTTTCTCGTTCCTCCGGGGTCATGGAGAGGATGATGGCCTCCGTGTGGGCGATGGCCTTTTCGTCGATCTGTGCACCCTGAAGCTTACTGCCGAGATTGCCGGGCATCATACCTGCCAGCTGGCTGAGGTCGCCCATATTCCGGATCTGCTGGAGCTGGTCGAAATAGTCCGACAGGGTAAAGCTGTTTTTTTTCAGCTTTTCCTCCAGCTTTTTGGCCTGCTTTTCGTCATAGGTCTGCTGTGCCTTTTCGATGAAGGACAGCATATCGCCCATGCCCAGAATCCGGCTGGCCATGCGGTCCGGATGGAAGGGCTCAATCATATCCAGCTTTTCGCCGGTACCCACAAACTTGATGGGCTTGCCGGTGGCGGCCTTGATGGAGAGGGCCGCGCCGCCGCGGGCATCGCCGTCCAGCTTGGTGAGCACCACACCGTCGATACCCAGCGCCTCGTCAAAAGCGGAGGCGGCGTTGACGGCGTCCTGACCTGTCATGGCGTCCACCACCAGCAGGATCTCGTTGGGATGGACGGTTGCCTTCATCCGCTTCAGCTCGTCCATGAGGGCTTCGTCCACATGGAGCCGGCCGGCGGTATCTAAGAATACCAGGTCATTGCCATGATCTCTGGCATAGCGGAGGGCGTTTTCAGCGATTTTTACGGGATCGCCCTGGCCTTCTTCAAAAACCGGAAGTCCCAGCTGTCCGCCCACTACCTTCAACTGCTCAATAGCGGCGGGGCGGTACACGTCGCAGGCGGCCAGCAGGGGCCGCTTACTGTGGAACTTCTTCATATAGCCCGCCAGCTTGGCGGTGGTGGTGGTCTTACCAGCGCCCTGAAGGCCCACCATCATGACGATCGTGGGGCCATTGTTGGCGAAAGCCAGCTTTGCGGTGCCGCCGCCCATGAGGTTCGTCAGTTCCTCGTTGACGATCTTTACCACCTGCTGAGCGGGAGTCAGGCTGTCCAGCACGTCAGTGCCCACAGACCGCTCCGTTACGGTGGCCACGAATTCCTTGACCACCTTGTAGCTCACGTCGGCTTCCAGCAGTGCCAGACGGACCTCCCGCATGGCTTCCCGGACGTCATTTTCCGTCAGTCGGCCTTTGCCCCGCAGACGCTTAAAGGCCGCATTCAGTTTTTCACTCAGTCCCTCAAATGCCATGGGTTACTCCTTCAACGCGGAGACCTCCGCCGTGATCTTGTCAGCCAGTTCCGTCAGGCGGCTGTCCTCATACTGCCGGTAGTTCAGGGTGCGGATATCCTCAGCAGCGCTGCGGATGGCATCCAGATGACCCCGGAACTGTTCAAAGCGGCGGATCAGGCCGGTCTTGTCCTCGATCTCCTGCATGGCGGCCTCCGCCCGGACGATCACATCCCGGACGCCCTGACGGGAAATGCCTTCGTTTTCGGCAATCTCAGACAGGGAGAGGTCCTCATTATAATAGAGATCAAAGAACTCCTTCTGACGGTCAGTCAGGAGTTCGCCGTAGAAATCAAAGAGCATCGTCATCCGATAAGTCTGATTTTTCATGTTGAACTCCTTTCCTGTAAAGCTGTGACGCTTTACAACAGGAATCAGTTTACAGGATTTTCGCCGGAAAGTCAAGGGGAAAATGGAGAAAAACCCGGAAAAATTCAAGGAAATTTACAGTTGCACCGGGATGAACAGGCAGATATACTGTATAAGGAAGAAAGGGGAGACACCAGATGATGATTTTCGACGGACATGCGGACCTTTTATATGATGTGACCAAGTGGCGGCAGGCCGGGGAGGACCGTGTCTTTGAACGGCGTCACCTGCCGAGATTACAGGCGGGGCAGATCGGCGGCCTGGGGCTTTCCATCTGGACAACGGTGGAACAGGACTCCATCTGGTCCGCTCACCCGGACTGGGACGGCTGGCGGCGGACGGAGGAGATGATGGCCCGCGCTCGGGAGGAGCTGGCAGAGTGCCCCTGGCTGGCACTGGTACGGACGGCGGCGGAGGCCCGGAAAGCGCAAGCGGAGGGAAAGCTGTTCGCCTTTTTGAGCGTGGAGGGCATGGAACCGGTGGGCGACCGGCTGGAGCGGCTGGAACAGTATGCACAGTGGGGTGTCCGAATGGGGATGCTGACGTGGAACGAGGAAAACCTGCTGGCCTGCGGTGCCGGCGGCAATCCGGACAGGGGCCTGACGGAGCTGGGGCGGGAGGCGGTCCGCCGGATGCAGCGGCTGAACATCCTGCCGGATGTATCCCACACCAGTGACCGCAGCTTTTGGGATATTATGGATCTGGCGGAGGGGCCGGTGATCGCCTCCCACTCCAACTGCCGGGCCTTGTGCGATGTTCGCCGGAACCTGACGGATGAGCAGCTTCGCGCCATCCGGGATACCGGCGGTGTGGTGGGGGTCAATGTGTCCCACGACTTTGTACATAAGGAGCCCCGGCAGCAGACGGCGGCTATGCTGGCCCGTCATGCCGCCCACATGGCGGAGGTCATGGGACCGGAACACGTTGCCTGCGGCTTTGACTTCTGCGAGTATTTCGGCCCCGGTTATGAGGGGTGCGAGGGCATGGAGGACTGCGGTCAGGCTCAGAATTTCATTTTTGAGCTGGAACGGATCGGCTTTTCGGAGGCGGAGCGGCAGACCATCGCATCGGAAAATCTCCTGCGGGTGCTGGAATAAAAAAGAATCGTTTTATGCGGAAAAACTGGCGGGAGACCGCCGGTTTTTACGCTTTTTGCGCACAGTGGCAAAAATGATGGAGAGGCCCACAGAAAAAGGTTTGAATTATTCATATATTTGACATATAATAAACTCTGTATTGACATTGAACGGGCTGCCTGCGCGGTCCATAAGGAGTTGATGATTTGGAAGCGACACGCATCCGGCTGGCGGAGGGCGTCCACCTGACCTATCTGCCGGCGAGAAAATTCAAAACCAGTCTGCTTTCCGCACAGTTCGTCACGCCTTTGCGGCGGGAGACGGCGGGAGCCAACGCACTGCTGGCGGCGGTGCTGCGGCGGGGTACGGTAAGCTGTCCCGATATGGGAGCGCTTTCCGCAAAGATGGACAACCTCTACGATGCCTCCATCGACTACACAGTGCGAAAAAAAGGCGAAAACCAGTGCGTGGGATTTGTGGCCAGTTTTATTGACGATCGGTACGCCCCCGGCGGCGAACGGCTGCTGGAACCGGCGGCGGCGCTGCTGGGCGAGCTGATCTGCGACCCTGTCACCTACCACGGCCGGTTTGTGCCAGAGTATTTTGAAAGCGAAAAGACCAATCTGCTGGAGGCCATCCGGTCTCTCATCAACGATAAGCGGGATTGGGCGGACAGCCGTCTGCTGCGGGCGTTGTGCGACGGAGAGGCCTACGCCGTGCCCCGTCTGGGCGACGAGGAGACGGTGGACAAGCTGCAAGCGCTGAAGGTCTATACCCAGTACCGGGATCTGATCTCCACAGCGCCGCTGGAGATCATATACAGCGGCAGCGCAGATCTGGAACGGGTAAAGCAGGCGTTGGCGGCGGCCTTTGCCACCCTGCCCCGTGAGGAGGTTCGGGTGATCTCCACGGCGGAGCCCCATGTCTGCCGGGAATCCGTGCAGCATGTGGAGGATGTGCTGGACGTGACCCAGGGCAAGCTGGGCATGGGTTTTTCCTGCGGCAGTGACGATATGCCCGCTCTGCTGATGGGTAATACGCTCTTCGGCGGGTCCAGCAACTCCAAGCTGTTTTTGAACGTCCGGGAGAAGCTGTCCCTCTGCTATTACGCGTCCTCCCTCTACCACCGGCAGAAGGGCCTCATCACCGTGTCCTCCGGCATTGAGTTCCAGAACTATCAGCGGGCTTACGATGAGATCATGGCCCAGCTGGAGGCGGTTCAGAAGGGTGAACTGGAGGACTGGGAGCTGGAAGGCGCCCGCTCCACGCTGCTGAACAGCTATGCAACCGTTGGCGATTCTCAGGGCAAGCTGGAAAACTTTTATCTGGGACAGGCTGCCACAGGGCAGCATGAGACCCCGGCGGACCTGGCCCGTGCCATTCAGGACATGACGGCGGAACGGATCTGCCGGGCCATGAGCACCGTGAAGCTGGATACGGTGTATTTCCTGAAGGGGAAGGAGGTGGAAGCGTGAAAGAGACTTTTTATGAGCGGATCGGCGAGGCAGTCTGCCGGGAACGGCTGACCAACGGACTGGAGGTCTGCGTGGTGCCTAAGCCCGGCTACGCCAAAAAGTACGCCTTTTTCTCCACCCGCTACGGCGGTATGGATACCCGGTTCTGTCTGGACGGGCAATGGCTGAACACCCCGGCGGGCATCGCCCATTATCTTGAACACAAGATGTTCGATACCCGGGAGGGCAACGCCCTGCAGGAGCTGGCGAAAAACGGCGCGGAACCCAACGCCTTCACCGCCAACGCCATGACGGCCTACTATTTCGATTCCACGGAGCATTTTGAGGAAAACCTGCGGATCCTGCTGTCCTTTGTGTCCATTCCCTATTTCACCGATGAGAGTGTTGCCAAGGAGCAGGGCATCATCGGTCAGGAGATCCGCATGATCGAGGACAACCCCGACTGGCAGATCTACACCCGGATGCTGCGGGCCATGTATCATCGCCATGCGGCCCGCACCAGCATTGCCGGTACAGTGGAGAGCATTGCCGAAATCACTGCGGACACGCTGTATGACTGCCATAAGGCATTTTATACCCCGGCCAACATGATTTTGACGGTGGTGGGCGACGTGGACCCGGTCCATGTGATCGATCTGGCCAACCGGGTGCTGCCCAAGCTCAGCGGCCCCATCATTGAGCGGGATTACGGCACGGAGCCGGAGACCGTGGCGGAGAAGGAGACCGTTCTGGAGATGGAGGTCTCCGCACCGCAGTTCCTGGCGGGCTTCAAGTGTGCCCCGGCGACGGAGGGCGACGATTATATGCGCGCCGCCATTCTGGGCGACATGGCCAGCGATATTCTGCTGGGCGAGTCCAGCGCGCTGTATCAGCGGCTTTATGAGCAGGGCCTCATCAACCCCAGCTTCGGCGGGGCCTTTGAGATGATGCCCGGCGTGGCCTATCTCTACGCCGGCGGCGACAGCAAGGATGCCAGTGCCGTCACCGACGCCATCCTGCGGGAGGCTGCCCGCATCGCGGCGGAGGGCGTGGACGAAGACTACTTCCGGCGAATCCGCAAGGCATCCTTCGGCGCCAATCTCCGGGGACTGAACTCCTTTGAGAACATCGCTGTGACCTTGACGGAGGGCTATTTCCACGGCTATGATCCCCTCCGCTTCCCGGAGGTATTTGAATCCATCACGCCGGAGGACGTTGCGACGTTCCTGAAAACCAATGTCACGGCGGAGCGGATGGTCCTCAGCCGGATCGTGCCGAAACAATAAGTCTTTGGGAAGAGACGAAAAGGCCCGTTGGGTCTCTTGCAGAAAACATATGCGGCGGGGTAAACTCTTTGCCGCCGAAAGGAAGAACCTGTTGTGAGCGCACTGAAAAACATGCCCATCAGCTTCCCCGGCCTGTTCGGGGATTGGGAATTGAACATTGACCCGGTGGCCATCCATATCGGCCACGGAATCTACTGGTACGGGATCATTCTGGCATTTGCCATGCTGGCGGGGCTGTATCTCTGCATGAAGCAGGCCAAACACTATGGCCTGACTGAGGACAACATTATGGACATGGTGCTCTGGGCGGTGCCCTGCTGCATCATCGGCGCCCGGTTTTATTATGTTCTGTTCTATCTGGACCTTTACCGGAATACGGACGGCAGCCTGGATTGGGGTGCCATGTTCCGGATCTGGGACGGCGGACTGGCTATTTACGGCGCGGTGATCGCAGGCGTATTGGTGGCATTGGCCTACACAAAGCGCCATAAGCTTCCGTTTTTTGCCATGGGCGATGTAGCGGTGATGGGCCTGCTGTTAGGCCAGATCATCGGCCGGTGGGCCAATTTCATCAATCGGGAGGCTTTCGGCGGGGAGACTACCATGCCCTGGCGGATGAAGCTGTGGGTCAGCCAGTATACCAGCATCGAGGTCCATCCTACCTTTTTCTATGAGAGCTTCTGGAATCTGATTGGCCTGCTGCTGATCCTGTTCATCGTGTCCAAGGGCCGCCGGTTCGACGGGGAGAACACCTGGTTCTATTTCCTATGGTACGGTCTGGGCCGCAGCTGGATCGAGGGCCTGCGGACCGACAGCCTGTACCTCTTCAACTGGGAGCTGTTCGGACAGAGAATCCGGGTGTCTCAGGCGCTGAGTATTGTGATGGTGGCAGTGGCAGCCTTTATGCTGTTCTATAACATCCGCATCAAGAAGCGGTCACCGGAGAGCCTGTGGGTCCATCAGGTGGCGGCGGAAAAGGCGCGTCTGGCCGCTGCGGAAGCGGAGGACGCCGTGTTGGCGGAGACCCTTATGAACGAAGTGCCTACGGAGGGAGAAGCGGCGGACCCGTTGGAGACGGAGGCTGTGGAGACCCCTGACGCCGAGACCGTTCCGGATACGGAAACACAGGAGAAACCGGAAAAGGGAGAGACGCATGGCAACGAGAATTGACGGAAAAGCCCTTGCGGCCAAGGTAAAGGCCCAGGTAGCGGAGAAAGCCGCCAAGCTGCCCCGTCAGCCGGGGCTGGCGGTGGTGCTGGTAGGGGAAGACTCCGCCTCGCAAGTCTATGTCCGGGGTAAGGAAGCGGACTGCGGGGAGTGCGGCATCCGCAGCTTTCCCTACCGGCTTCCGGCGGAGACCACCCAACGGGAGCTGTTGGACCTCATTGAAAAACTGAATCGTGACCCGGCGGTGGACGGTATTCTGGTGCAGCTCCCTCTGCCCAAGCCCTTGGAGGCGGCGGCGGTGATCGCTGCTATCGCCCCGGAAAAGGATGTGGACTGCTTCCATCCCTACAACGTGGGGCGGCTGAACATCGGCGATCCGGTGTTCCAGCCCTGTACCCCGGCGGGAGTTATGGAAATGCTGCGGGAATATGGCATTTCCCCGGCGGGAAAGCGGTGTGTGGTGCTGGGCCGCAGCAACATCGTGGGCAAGCCCATGGCAGCGCTGCTGACTCAGGCGGACGGCACCGTGACGCTGTGCCATTCCAAAACGCCGGATTTGGCGGACATCACCCGGCAGGCGGATATTTTAGTATCCGCCGTTGGAAAAGTGAATTGCGTTACTGCCGACATGGTGAAGGACGGTGCAGTGGTCATCGACGTGGCCATGAACCGGAACGAGGCCGGAAAGCTCTGCGGGGATGTGGATCTTGCCGCTGTGGAGCCGAAGGCGTCCTACATCACTCCGGTCCCCGGCGGCGTTGGCCCCATGACTCGGGCTATGCTCATGCGGAATATCCTGACCGCCGCGGAGGCTCATTTGAAATAACGGTATTTCGATAAAAAACTTCTCCAGACAGACTGGAGAAGTTTTTTGCTATGCAAAAGCACAGAAAAATAAGAAATGTGCCATTCCCTCGCCCCTGCAGGGCAACCGGAAATGATGCACGAAAACTTCACGCATTGGCATTTGCGCGTTTTCGTGGCGCGCTGCTCATACATGAAGTTTTGTGCTCAGATCAGATCCCCCTGAACGTCCGACCGGATCGGGCAGGAGGCCAGGATTTCCGCCTGAATTCGCTCGTATTCCGCCGGAGTGCGGAACCGGCGAAGCTGCTTGTTCAGCTTTTCCGCATCGTCAAACAAATGGATCAGATAGAACCACACCTCCCGCATCCGCTGGGCGGCAGTGGGGACCTGCCCCTGATAGAAGTCCGTATAGCCCTGATACAGCGCGGCCAGAAAATCTGTCAATTCCTCTCGGTCGGTGCCCTTGCCGCCCCGGAGCTTCCGGGCCAGCGCCGGATCTGCCACCAGTCCCCGGCCGATCATCACATGCGTGACCTCCGGGAACCGGCCCTCCAAGGCCCGGACCTCGCCCACTGTCCGCAGATCGCCGTTGTAGCACACGGGATTGCGGCTGTTTGCCAGCGCATCGGCAAATACGTCCAGATGGACAGGCCCCCGGTATTTTTCCTTCCGCACACGGGGGTGGACGGTGAGACAGGCGATGGGATAGCGGTTGTAGAGGTCCAGCAAAGCGGCAAATTCCTCCGGCGTCTCATAGCCCAGCCGGGTCTTGACGGATACCGGCAGTAGATTTTTGGAAAACACCTCATCGAAAAAGGCGGCCAGCTCGTTCGGATGGGCCAGAAACCCGGAGCCCTTGCCCTTGGCGGTAACGGTGCCGGAGGGACAGCCCAGATTCAGATTGACCTCCGTATAGCCCATGTCCTTGAGGACTTCGCAGGCCCAGAGGAAATCGTCGGCGTTTTTCGTCATCACTTGCGGCACCGAGGGGAGAGCGGCGTTGTGGATGAAATCTACCTCCCGGAGGTCCCGGGAGGTCATGGTATGGTGAGGCGTGGGGGAGAAGAAGGGGATGAAATAGCGGTCCACGCCGCCAAAAAACTGGCTCCACACCTGACGGAACACGATTTTGGTGATGCCGTCCAGGGGGGCGAAGTCGATCGTTTGAATCATCCCAGTCTCGCTTCCCATTCTGCGGCGCGGAAGCCGGTGAGAACGAAGTCCTCCCCCACCAGCAGAGGGCGCTTCACCAGCATCCCGTCGGTGGCCAGCAGAGCGAGCTGCTCCGCCTCGCTCATGGCGGGCAGCTTCTCCTTCAGGCCGAGGGCCTTGTATTGCAGACCGCTGGTGTTGAAAAACTTTTTCAGAGGCAGACCGCTTTTCTGATACCACGCGGTCAGCTCCTCGGCGGTGGGGTTGTTCTGCTTGATGTCCCGCAGATCATAGGAAATGCTCCGTTCCTCCAGCCAGGCCTTGGCCTTCTGGCAGGTGGAGCATTTGGGATAGCACAAAAACAGCATGATGTTCTCCTTCTGTCAAGAACAGGGCAGTCCGATGGACTGCCCTGTTTGTAATTGATGGATTATTCAAAGGATATGATATAGTAGTATACAGGCTGACCGCCGGAGAGCACGCTAATCTCCGCGTCAGGACAGACGGCCTGGAACCGGGCACCGGCAGCTTGGGCGGCGTCCTCAGTGACGTCCTCACCATAATAGAGGGAGATGAAGGAGGAGTCCTTCCCTTCCTCTGCCAGCTTTTCCAGCAGAGCGTCCAACTGGGTGTCGGTACCGAACAGCTTGCCCTCCTTCAAGGCCAGATAGTCACCCTGATGGATCTCAAAGCCGTCGAAGTCGGAGTCCCGGGCG
>OBLO01000184.1_pt1 | contig 67233 bp, 55 predicted proteins | sample 1519401 | NCBI WGS metagenome assembly OBLO01 (sample SAMEA2602897, study PRJEB22501) | metagenome | reverse complement strand
TATTCTATGTATGCCATTCGCTATAAAGAGCTGGTCAAGAAGGATGAAGGCATAAATAACAATATGGCAAAGAAAAGAGATAAAAAAAATAAGTTGCGAGGGAAATGGTTGAGAGGAATTATCATACATTTCAGGTATGATACAGAGGAGAGTGCATATGTGGATTTTATCAGAAAAAATGTGGTTTCATTTGAAACTGCTGTTTGCAAAAAATATGAGAAAAGCCGAAAGAGCACTTGCTTTCAGAATTTCTGGAAGTAAGTGCCCTTTTCTGACTTATTTATTGCTGCGCTACAGTTCCAAGTCTTTTACGAACCATCGGTCCGATGATCATTGCAATGACCATTTTGCACAGATCAGCAGGAATGAAAGGAATGACACAGACTGCAAGTGCTGCGCCTACTGTATAGCCGGACTGGAAGCAGAACCATGCTGTTCCAAATGCGTAGCAGATTGCAGTTCCGACGATCATTCCGAGGATCTGGATTCCACGGTTCGTGAATTTGTCAATGACAATACCTGCGATGATTGCCATTGGAATAAATCCGATGATGTATCCGCCGGTCGGACCTGCCAGTTTAGCCAGTCCGCCTGTGAATCCGGAGAATACCGGAAGCCCTACCAATCCGAGCAACAGGTAGATTAGGTAACTTAAAGTTCCTTTTTTCCAGTCTAACAGATAGAGAGACAGGTAGATTGCAAAGTTAGTAAGTGAAATTGGCACCGGACCAATTGGAACAGATAATGGTGCGAGAATACAGGTCACAGCCGCCATAAGTGCGGTTACGACCATAGCGTAAGTACTTGTTTTTCGAAATGTCTGTGTATTTGTATTGTCATGTGTCATAGTAAAACTCTCCTTATTATTTAATGATGTGCAAAGACGTTAAATTTATTAAGCGGACTCAATTTCATAAGTGAATCCGGCGTCTTCAATTGCCTGGATCGTATCTTTGATTCCCTGTCCGCCAGCGGTAAGATAGCCTGAGGCAAATATGGAATCAACGACACGGAGCAGATTTTTTTCTTCTCCTTTAAAATAAATCTCACGTCCTGCGGCACAGCGGATATCGGACTGTGGAACTAAAAGTCTTGCAAGACAGAGGACTTTCATACAGTAAGCTGTTGTGAGAGCGGACATATCTGCGTGCTCTAAAGGTGTTCCCGGAATTGGAAGAAGGAAGTTGATTGGAAGTGCCTCCGGTCGGATCTCGCGAAGCTCCAGTAACATATCTACCACGTCTTCTTTGCTTTCGCCCATACCAATAATGCCGCCGCTGCAGATTTCAAAACCAAGCCCTTGAAGCATTTTTATATTAGCAACGCGTTGTTCAAATGTGTGAGTGGAACAGATGTTATGATAATAAGCACGGCTGCTGTTCAAGTTATGGTTGATGCGGTCAAGTCCGGCTTCCTTTAACATCAATGCCTGCTTTTCTGTCAGAAAACCGATAGAACAACACAGGTGTGTTCCATGTTCTTTCATTTTTCGGATTTTTTCAGCCAATTCTTCAATCTCTGCATCGGTAAATTTCATTCCACTAAGTCCGATACAGTGGCGTGACAAATGATGCTCATTGACAAAGTCATTGTCTGCATATAATTTCTCATCTGCGACCCATTTGTACTTATCAATGTCAGCTTTTGAACGGCAGGACTGAGCACAGTAAGCGCAATCCTGAGAACAGTTTCCACTTCTGGCATTAGTAAGAATGTGGATACTTACATGATTTCCTTTGTATTTTTGACGCAGTTTTTCAGCCCGGGCAATCAGCTCATCCAGATTTTCATCCGGCGTGTTGAGTATTTCAATTGCTTCTTCGCGTGAAAGCTGCGGATCCGTAGATGTATTTTGATTTGAAATCATTAGAAGTCCTCTCTTTCCTTGAGTAATTCATTTTTCTGAAATTTTATACAAGACATACTTTAACATGCAAAAAAACAAATGTCAACCATGTGTAACATAATGGTTGACAAATGATGTTAGTATGAAGCAATCAGCTGGTATTATGAAATCGTGATAATTTCTTCTGCACGATTCAGTGCTGCTGCGATAGTCGGCATCGGAATCAGCCCGGCATATGGCATCAGAACCACAAGAACGATGACCAGTGTAATGGAGCGTACCATTCCTGCAATCGGGGTACGACCTCCGTTTTTGATGTTGGCAGAAGTTCTTGCAATTGCACCGGTAGCCGGGATACCGCCGAACAGTGCGGATGCAATATTACCGGCTCCCTGAGCGACCAGTTCCATATCGGAGCGGTGCTTTCCGTTAATCATACCGTCGGCAACGACACAGGAGAGCAGTGATTCAATGGCAGCTAGTATCGCAATAGTAAATGCATCGGAAGCAGACTGTCCGATGATTTCTAAGTTTACTTTCGGCAGATGGAAAGCTGGGAGTGAATTACTGATTGTATATAAATCTCCGATGGTATTTGCCTTTAATGGAAGAAATTTTACCATAACAATTCCAGCGATAACAGCAATCAGAGATCCTGGAATCTTCGGCCAGAATATAGTATGATAGCATACAGAGTAAAATACAAAGGAGAAGATTCATCATGAAAAAATTTATGGAAGAATTCAAAGCATTTGCCTTACGCGGTAATGTTATGGACATGGCAGTCGGTGTGATTATCGGAGGCGCATTCTCCGGAATTGTAACATCTCTGACCGACAACTTTATCAATCCAATCTTAAATCTTTTGACAGGCGGTGCAACTTACACTATGACAGACGTTGCAGGATTTGCATCTAGTTTTGTATCAGCAGTTGTAAATTTCCTTATCATGGCACTGATCTTGTTCTGTCTGATGAAAGGAATTAACAAATTACTTTCCTTTAATAAAAAAGAAGAAGCACCGGCAGAGCCGACAACAAAGACATGTCCGTTCTGTCAGAGTGAAATCAGTATCAAGGCAACCCGCTGTCCACACTGTACTTCTGTATTGGAAGAAAAATAAAAGCGGCATATACAGTAGAAGTAATTGTCGAAAAAATGAAGGTTATTGCTGAAAAGTGATAGCCTTTGTTTTATAATGAGGCTAAGTTAGATGATAAAAGAAAGTGGGATAAGCTATGACATTGGAAGAATTGAAAGCATTGCCGAAAATAGAACTGCACTGTCACCTGGACGGTTCACTGAGTCGGGAATTTCTGGAAAGCCGTCTTGGAAGAAAAGTAGAGCCTTCTGAAATTCATGTATCTGATGACTGCCAGAGCCTTCAGGAATATCTGGAGAAATTCGATCTTCCGGGACAGTGTCTGCAGGACGAGAAAGGACTGGAGCTGGCAGGGTATGACGTATTAAAAAGTATGAGTCAGGAAAATGTCCGGTACGCGGAAGTGCGGTTTGCCCCGCTTTTATCAGAAAATGAAAACTTAAGCTGCGGTCAGGTGATAGAGGCAGTCATTCGGGGGATGAATCGTGGAAAAAATGAGTTCGGTGTGGATTATGGCATTATTACCTGTGCCATGCGCCATCACAGCTATGAGGAGAATCTCCGTATGATCCGGACAGCAAGAGAATACCTTGGAAATGGTGTGTGCGCGGCAGACCTTGCAGGAGCTGAGGCCATCTATCCGATGTCAGAATTCATGGAGTTATTTGGACAAGCAAAAAAGCTTGGAATGCCATTTACCATTCATGCCGGGGAGTGTGGAAACGTGCAGAACATTCTGGATTCCGTAGAGGCAGGAGCACTTCGAATCGGACATGGAATCGCCATGCGAGGTAATTCAGAAGTCCAGAAAATGATCCGGGAAAAAGGAATCGGTGTCGAGATGTGCCCGATCAGCAATCTTCAGACGAAAGCTGTAGAAAGCGAAAGCCAGTATCCGCTTCGGGAGTTCCTGGACAACGGGATCAAGGTGACGATTAACACAGATAACCGGACCGTCAGCAACACAACCATGACAAAAGAATTGCAATTTATTCAGGAGCATTATAGAATTACCGATGAAGAGATTCGGTTGATGATGAGAAATGCAGTAGATACAGCATTTATCCATTGAATCCAGACGAGTAAAGGAGACTGACAGATGGTTACATTAAACGATTATTTATATTCCGGGGATACGATCTTTAAAATTATACAAAATTATATGACAGATTTGAGAAAAGAAGCAAAGCGGACACATAATGAAATCGACCTTGTGCATAGCAATTGTCTCCTTCAAGTACAGGAAATGCTGGAGCACAACGATTTCCTGACTTCCCAGTCACAGAAAATCCGGGAATTTTACAAGTACATGGCAAAAGAATTTCCATTTCTCGCCTTTACATTTCGTGGAAGAATCAAATCTTTGATACGTACAGAAGAAAAATTCAACGGCTACATTGTGGAATACATTTATAATTATTATGAGGAACATGGAACATATCCGGCCGTGGCAGATTTAAAAGAAAAACTGAGCTGTTTTCGGGATATTATCGCATATCGGATTGTAATTGCATTGCCGAAATGTCATCTGAAGCCGGGACAGAATCTCGAAGAGGAAGAGATGAAATATCTTTATCAGATAGCCAATGCGCTGCCGGGATTTCTGGAAGAACGCGGCTTTACAGCCGAGCCGGCAAAAGGAGTCCGGGAGAGTAAATCAGACTTGTTGGACGGCGAAGTAAAGCCATATTACAGAGATTTCATATCCAACCCGACCATGTACGGTTATCAGTCTTTACATATCACATTTTATGATAATACGTCCAGAAGCTATATGGAAGTGCAGCTTCGAACAAAGAAAATGGACGACATCGCGGAAATCGGACCGGCGAATCACTTGGGGTATGAGAAGCGTCAGGAGCATGAACGAGCAAGAAGAGATGCAGTTCCAAAAGGGGAATGCATTTACTTCGATGAGGCATACGAGCGCGGAATGAAACTTTTTAATTTAGATTTAAAAGAACTTGATGTTAATATGTTCGCAGCAATGAATAACAGCCTGATTAACGACGGCTGCGGACTGTATCGTGGGCGCCTCATTCTGCCATATGAACATTTGTCCAGATTTCAGAACGATTTGATTGATTAAGGTGGAAGAAAATAGCAATTTTATAGAAAAACTTTTGCAGAGAGACAGTTTCTGACATTTGCCAAACGTATAATGGCATAAGAAATGAGCCGATACGGAGGAGCAATATGGAAGAAAAGAGATGAATCGGGCATTTGAAGTAAAGTAAAGAGGTCCAACCGGACCTCTTTCGCATATACATTTATTCTGCCAGAAAGTACTGACAACGATTCCAGTAGTATTCCTGTTCTTTTTGAAATAATGAAGTCAATGCTGTCACGTCTTTTCCCTGACGGTATGATTTCAGGCCATCGAGATATTCTGGGCGATTAGCGTCTTCGATGATAAATGGAGCAATGCCGTGATAGAGACATTCACGGAAGAGAATCATACGCCCGGTTCGTCCATTTCCGTCATGCAATACCACATTGGGACTCACAAAGAAATCTATAATTGATTTCCACTTTTTGAGTACGTTCTTTGCCGGTTCCCTCTGCTTGATACACATATATACTGTCAATCAGTTCAACCAGCATAGAACGGTTTAACTCTGTTACATTTTCATACTTGCGTATGGTTTCTAAAAATTTGTTTGTATTTTTCGTCTTGTAGTCCTCGGCTTCGATTTTCTCTTTTAATGCCTTACGCCTTTCTTCAAGTTCTCTCTGCTCATTTTCATAAGTTACAGACATTTTCTCAAAACGTCCATCAGAAATCTTTCCTGCTACATTCTGCTCAAACAGCTTCATTATGATACTGTCAATTTCAGCAATACGCTTTTCTGCCAGTTCCAATTCCTGTTTAAACTGCTTGATTTTCTTACCGCCGCCGGATTCACTCAACACCCTCATTTCTTCAATGAACTGGTCGCCTAATGTTTCCATATTCTTGATATGCTTTTGAATGTCGTCCATGACAATCTTCACTAATGCGTCATAGGAAATTGCATGAGTTGTGCAGAGGTTGCTGTTTCTGGCATATGTCCTGCAACGAAATCTCGGCTCTCTCCCGTTTGGATTGGAGAACGCCATATTGCGTCCACAGTCCGGGCATTTTACAAGCCCCACAAACATATTTGGTCGTCCAGTCTTATTTGGTCTTTTCTTTACACTGATGAATTTCTGTACCAGTTCAAAGGTTTCTTCATCAATGATAGCTTCATGGGTGTTTTTTACAACAATCCAATCTTCCTTAGGAACCGCTACCAGTTTTCTGTTCTTGAATGATTTTGTCTGTGTCTTGTGCGATACCATATGACCGAGATACACTTGATTTTCCAAAATCATCTTAACATTTTTTCCAACCCAGTCGGTAGGGAATCGGAACCCTGTGCTTGTTTCCAGCGTGCCATTCTTCATTGCTCTGTAGGCTCTCGGAATCAAAATCTTTTCTTCACACAATGTTCTTGCTATCTGATGAACACTGTTTCCCTGTTTCGACATTTCAAAAATACGCTTGACGATAGGCGCTGTTTCCGGGTCTATCAGTAGTTTACGCTTATTGTTCGGGTCAACCCTATAACCATACGGAGCGAATGAACCGCAGAACCCGCCACTTAAAGCAGTTGTTTTCTTGACGCTTCGGATTTTCTTTGAGGTATCACGTGCATAATACTCATTCATAATAGATTTGAATGGCATCATCTCGTTATCCTCATATCTTGTGTCAACATCATCATTCAGTGCGATAAAGAGAATGTCATTGTTCGGGAAGATTTCTTCCACGTAATACATGAACATGGCATTGTTGCGACCGAACCTTGACATATCCTTTACCATGATTCCACTAGGCTGTGTATCTTCCATAGCGTCCTCAATCATGCGGTTTAAATCCGGTCTGTTGAATGTTGTGCCGGAATAGCCATCATCTACATACTCGTCAATGATTTCAAATCCTTTTTCCTTTGAATAATATCGGAGCATTTGCAACTGGTTTGTGATACTGTTGCTTTCTTTATCAGCGTCACCATCATCTTTGGATAAACGTGCATATAATCTAACTCTTAATCTTGCTTGCTGTTTCGTCATTTTTACTCCTTTCCAACAGCAAACAAACAACTTATATCCTGTTAATATTATACCACGCTACTTAATTATTTTCAGCCGCTTATTACACTGTTCTCAATTTAATATCCATTGTTTTCCTGCTCGATTTCCTTTTGAATCAGCCTTTTAATCAAATGCTGCAAATCCACTGTACCGGAGAACACTGACGTTACATAAAAGGTCGTATTTCCTATTTTTATTGTATTGGACTGTACTGTTTTTCCTATAATCCCACCTCATTTCTTCCAACAAAAAAACACCATTTCTGGTGTCTTTCTGCTAATCTACACTGATTACTTTGCGTTCATACTTCTTTTCCTGCAAATCAATCTCCGCATAAACCATGTATTTGTCATTAAGTTCCGTCTGTCCAGTCTGAATACAGGTTGTCTGATGAATCTGGTTTATCCACTTTCCTTTCTCTGTGTCAGGACTTTCATGTATATGTCCGTGCAGAGAAAGAAGTGGCTGTTTTTCTTTCAGAAATTCGTAAATATCAACAGAGCATATATCCAAATCTTGATAGCGCAACTGTCCTAATCTCAATCCCGCAGGCGGCATGTGCATAACGTAAACCGCTTTTTGTCTATCGTCCGGCAATGGAAGTTTCTTCAGCACATCACACATATGCGGTAATTCTGTTCTGGAATATTCCAGCCAGTTGTAAATCCTGTCATAATCAACAGCATTAGAGATTCCGGCTACAGGACTTAACTGACGCTGCGGAATATAATGTGTTTCTGTAACAACCCTGTCTTTACAACCGAACGGATGGTCTAAAATATAGTTCATGCCGATAAATTCATATCCATTGACAGAAAATTTCCTACCAGCTATATTGCAGACATTTTCAAATCTGTCGCAAAGATTGTCAAACATTTCATCTGCTGCCAGTAAATCATCATTTCCAAGCATGGCAAGGTATGTGATGTCCTGCTTTTTCAGTTCCTCAAAATATTCATCAAGGAATCCATTGATAAAAAACGATTGCTCACTGTGGCGGTCACATTGTTTTGGTAACATATCCCCGCCATTTACAATGACTTTGATTTCCTTTTCAATGGCTACGTCCAGAATCTTTCTGTACTTCTTTTTATCTCCGTGTAAATCTGTAACATACAATATCTTCATATCACTTTCTACCCCTTTTAATACAGCATTTCTTCCTAATCATAGTTAAAAGTATACCATATCAGAGATAGATTATCAGCAGCTTATATCTGACATACAGACTGCAAAATTTTTGCCTTATGCACCTCCTTTACTGTGTGTTTCCGAAGCAGTCAGATGGCTTTGGAAGCTCCACTGGACTTTCACCATTCTCATTCCTATGAGCAGAACCGCACCATGCGAGTGTATCATTATTCAGATATACAGGTCATGGCAGAACGACCATTCCACAAGTCGCTCTCGGATCATTGCATGAATCGCTCGCTTTTTTAGGTCATGGCGTACAATTTCCGCTGGCTCGCTGCATATCAAACGTATCTGACTGCTTTATTCAGTTGTCAAAGAACTACCGACTGTATTTGCCAGTCTATGAAAATCCACTACCTAGATAATGGACTTTCATAGATTGACAAGCGGAGCAGAGGAAAGGGGAAAATGCTCCGCCCGTCTGAATGATTAGATTACGACTATCTCAAAGTTTGCAATCATATCCATGACTGCTGCCTGTATTCTGCCTTTTAATTCAGAATCCACTACCATGTAGACGTTACCGTATTCGTCATACAATTTGCGTAAGCTCAACTTTGATATGTACCCGTCATAGAAATCCAAGATTTCCTGTATTGCAGTTTCATCACCATTCGTAGCCGCCACAATCACAGCAAACGGTATATGTTTTTGGTCTTTGTCCATGCTTATTCCTCCTCCATCATTTTTCGTAATTCTTCCAGAGTGCTTGTCCTGTGACGGTAAACAGTAGTGCGTACCACGTTCATAAGCTCTCCGATTTCTGCGTCAGACATATCCATAAAGTATGACAACAAAATGATATTGCGTTTTCTCTCTGGCAAACATTTGAGTGCTTTGCTTAACTGGTCGTCAGATACTTGTACTTCCATGCCAAGAACATTGAACGCTGTATAATCGCTGGAATACTTGTCATAAACGCCTGCTTTGTTCAATTCCAAATCTGAAATTTCAGAAAACGGAACTTCATGTTTCAAGCGTCTTGAAATATCACGGTTATACTTCATTGCTGCTCTTTTAATGACTTTCTTTGTAAGGCAATCAAACTGTGCTTGAATAGCCTGTTGGAAAGAAGATGACTTCATGCTGATTCACCTCCTTTCTGCGTGAGAGTAGATGAGGGTGTTTTCCCTCTATCCCCCTTTCCGCACAGTAGCTACCCACGCAGCAGCTATTTGTTGCGTTTTCAGAAATGAACTTGAAAAATATTTTTACGCACGAAAAAAGCACAAGAGAAAAGGCTGTATAGCGTTCTTGTGCTTTATCATTTGTACCTGTTATATGATGTAAAAAACCACATTCAAGGGTGTATTGTCCTGCTATGGTAATTTCAGTTTTTTTGACAATAAAGGGTATGTCATAAAATGTCGATTATGAGATTCTTTCAATGCGGCTACCTCCTAGAGCCGCAAAACAAAAAAACCTTATATGATTTATCCACCGAATTGAGGAAAAAGAAAAACGGCGGCTTTATCTTGACCGCCATCAAATCAGAAATATTTTTGGATAAGCAAAAAGGTTACTGCCGATAACGGTTTTTTTTATTTACCGTATAACAGTAATTTTGTTCTTTTAACACACTAGGAACTGACAAACCATATAACACGTTTTTCTATACCTGTTAGAAAATCAACAGGAACAGTAAAATGTATTGAGGTGATTACATATGCGTAAAAAAGAAGATAAGTACGATTTCAGAGCTTTTGGTCTTGCCATCAAAGAAGCTCGTATGAAACAGGGTCTAACCCGTGAACAAGTGGGAGCAATGATTGAGATTGACCCACGTTATCTGACAAATATTGAAAATAAGGGGCATCACCCAAGTTTACAAGTGCTTTATGACATTGTTCATTTATTGAATGTATCAGTAGACGCTTTTTTTCTTCCTGCTTCTGATCTGGCGAAAAGCACCAGAAGAATACAGTTAGAAAAGCAGCTTGATAACCTGTCTGATAAAGATTTAGTTATCATGGAAAGTGTCGCTGACGGAATTATTAAATCTAGGGAAGTGGAGGAAGATTAAACTTCCTCTTTTTCACTCCCTATACGAGTTGATTCTTTTAATTTTTGAAAACACTCGTCACTGATTACGTGTTCCAGTTTGCAAGCGTCTGATTCTGCTAGTTTTGGGTCTACACCCATTTCTGTAAGATATTTTGTAAAAAAGCAATGTCGCTCATAAATTTTCTCAGCCATAGCCTGCCTACTGTCTGTTAAAAGCAATTGACCATTATTATCCATTAGTAGGAATCCTTGTGTTTTAAGTTGCTTTACTGCATGACTTACACGAGGCTTTGAAAATCCCATATAATCAGCCACATCAATAGAGCGAACCATGCCTTTTTTGATTTTAAGTATAAGTATTGTTTCTAAATAATCTTCTAATGACTTTCCCAATGTCACATTATTATCACCTCTTAAATATTTGATTCAATCAGTTTTTAAATTGTCCACCCAAGACTTTCTTGCTGAATATGATACAATTTTTGATATACACCTTTTTTCTTCATCAATTCATTATGTGTGCCATATTCAACTAATTTGCCATCATCTAATACTAATATTTGGTCTGCGTCTACAACTGTTCTTAAACGGTGAGCAATCATAATTACTGTTTTGTTTTCAACCAATTGAGCTATAGCCTTTTGCACTAAAACTTCGTTCTCCGGGTCAAGAGAAGCAGTTGCTTCATCTAAAAAAATAATTGAAGCATTTTTTAATAAAGCACGTGCAATAGATATTCTTTGTCTTTCACCACCAGATAATGTACTACCATTTTCACCTAAAACAGTTTGATAACCGTCTGGCATATTACGCACAAATTCATCACAGTATGCAGCTTTAGCAGCCGCCATAACTTCTTCCTCTGTGGCGTTAGGGTTTCCAATACTGATATTGTTAAAAACAGTATCATTAAATAATGTTACGTCTTGAAATACAAAAGCCATTTTTCGCATAAGACTTTCTGGCTCCATTGTTCGTATATCTTTACCACCAACACGAATTGTACCTTTCTGTATATCCCAAAATCTTGCAATCAATTTTGAAATTGTACTTTTCCCGCTTCCAGATGAACCTACCAATGCGGTGATACTTCCTTGTGGAATTTTACAAGTCACATCTTTAATGACATCTTTTGTATTATATCTGAATGTAACATGTTCCAACTCTATATCACAATTTTCAATTTCTTTATCATTTCCTTGCATTACAGATGTACTTAAAAGAGTACGCATTCTTTCTGTAACAACATTAAGATTTAGTAATGTAGTTAATTGTGAAAGAATCGCAAGAATTGGTCCATATATACGAGTAACCATCAAAAAGAACATTAGTAATGGGAGCAGTTCTATTTCACCTTTAACTAACAACATTGTTCCAACAAAAATGACAATACCAATTCCGGCTTGCAAAATCATGCTTGCACTCGACATAAATACGCCACAAATCATTTCTACTTTCACAGCAATCTTTTTCATAGATAATAATGCTTTGTTAAGAGCAGAAAAGTGAGAACCACTTAAATTACATGATTTAATAATTTTCATTCCCTCAAGGTATTCTTGTACTTGACTAGAAGCGTCTAGCTTTGCTTGTACTTGTCGTTCAAATAATTTTTTCTGATAGTTCTTACTTAACCAAATTATCAAAAATGCAACTGGCAGCGTAATATACATACATAACGCTAAACGCCAATCAAAGAAAGCAAGTAAAATACAAGTAAGAGTAACAGTAATACCATTTGCAATGAGAGGTGGAATTGTACTACTTAACATTGATTCCATGCTGCTACAATCAGACATCATGTTAGTTGTCAATTCTGACAAATCCTTTGTATTGAAGAAACTCATTGGTAATTTTCTTAAATGCTCTGCAATATTAAGTCTTGTTTTATTTGATTCTTGATAAGACGCAATGTATGTCTTTCTATAATCATTTCTTGCTGCTAAAAACACCAAAACAGCAGAAACAACTCCAATTCCCCAAAGCAACCATATATGATTCCATGCAATTTGCTTTCCTACATACGGGTTCAGTAATTCATTAAATAACATTACTGTAACACAAAACGGTAGCATTAAGGCTAGATTTGTTATCGTACAAGCAACAATAGCTTTTTTTAAATCTTTATAACCTTTATCTGATAGAAAAAGAAACTCTTTTAGTTTTTTCATCTTTATTACACCGCCTTTCCGCTGATTTTCCAATCAACCGCTTCTGTGTAATGGTTCCACATTTGCGAATAACGTCCACCAGCAGCAACTAATTCATTATGTTTACCTTCTTCAACTAGATGACCTTTTTCCATAACAATAATTTTGTCAGCATTACGAATCGTAGATAAACGGTGAGCAATAATAATAACTGTTTTATTCTGCATAAGTTTCTCGAATGCTTTTTGAATTAAATACTCATTTTCTGGGTCGCTAAATGCAGTTGCTTCATCAAGAACAATAATAGGGGAATCTTTGATAATAGCTCTAGCAATAGCGATACGTTGACGCTCACCGCCAGAAAGATGAATACCTTTTGTTCCAAATACAGTTTTGTAGCCATTAGGAAGTTTTGAAATAAATTCATGGCATTGTGCAGCTTTCGCGGCTTCAATGACTTGTTCTTCTGTAGCGTTTGGATTTCCCATGCGAATATTATCTAAAATACTCTGCTTGAATAAGAAAATATCTTGAAATACAAAGCTAACATGATTCATTAAGTCTTTTTCTGAAATATCTCTTATATCAACACCGCCGATTTTTACACTTCCCTCTGTAACGTCCCAAAAGCGTGAAATTAAATTTGCAATTGTACTTTTTCCACCACCAGATAAGCCAACAATAGCTGTTATTTGTCCTTGATTGGCTTTAAAAGATACATTTTCAATAGCCATTTCTTCTTTTTTTCCTGTATATGTAAAGCTAACATTATCAAACACAACATCATCTTTTTGAGTTTTTTTAGGACTGGTAGTTTGTGGTAGAACAGGTATATTGAAAATTTCGTCCATTCTTGCTACATTTCCGTCAATTTGCATAAATGATTCAGAGATATACATTATTTTGTTTAAAATACCAGCGATTGCCGGAACAAAAAGCAAGTAAAATATAAATGTCATAGTAAAGCTCTTATAATCTTGTGCATTAGCTCCTAACAAAATACCTACAGGAACGATAACCAAATATATATTGTTAATGATGGTAGTAAACGCTGGCATATAATTTTGCCAACCTAGAGAGAACTTTAGAACCCATTCTGTGTATTCTTTAATAGCATGTTCTAAACGAGCAAATGAAGAAGCTGTTTGATTAAATGCTTTCACAACAGGCATACCACGAACATATTCTACAGAAGCATTGTTCATATCTTCCAATGCGATCTGATATTTTCCCATGTTTTCTTTCATTGCTCCGCTACCAAATCCACTGAATTGTACGACAAAAGCAAGCACAATTCCAACTAATGAAGCAATACCAAATCGCCAATCAATAGCCAGTAGAATAATAACCATAACAATAGGCGCAGTTACAGAAGCAACAAAATCTGGAAATTGATGTGCAATGAAACCCTCAATGCTCTCAATGTTTTCATCCATTATTTTTCTTAAACGACCACTACCTATGGTTAAGTGATAACCTAAAGGAATTTTGGTAATATGTTCTGCGAAGTGAAGTTTTAATTCATAAAGTGTTCCAAATGCTGCCATATGAGAACTGAAAATTGCTAAAAAATATAATAGTATATTAGCAATAATACCAGCTAAAGCTATCCAGCCATAATTCATAACCTTGCTCATATCCAGCAATTCTAAATTAGGATAGACTTTTAAAATGGAACTAATAATAAAATATACCGCAATATACGGAACAAACGACGCTATAGCCGCTAACGAGGAAAGTATAGCCGATAAAAATACTAATCCTTTCTTATTGGAAGCTAATTCTAAACATCGTGCTAAACCCGTTTTGGGTTTGTTTTGTTTTGGCTTTTTGTTTGCCATAGTACGAATCCTCCTTAAATATAAAATACGTGGTGGGTTAGCTTAATCTAACCACACCACGTATTCTAAAGGAAATACTATTTTTCTTCTACTCCATCTCTAGTATATTTGGGTAAAAATAGCCCAAAAGTGTTATTTTTGTTTTCTGTAATCTTTCGGTAAAATACCATAAACAGATTGAAATGCTATTGCAAATTTACTAGCATTATTATATCCAAGACTTACCGCTATATCTCCAATTTTCATATTTTCATTTAAAAGCCAATGTGCTGCAATATTCATCTTATATTTCTTTAAATATGAATATGGTGTGTCACCATATATCTGTAAAAAAATTTTATGAAACAGTGATAAGTTAATTTGATTCCGAAAGGCGAGTTGTTCTAACGATACTCGTTCATCTAAATGAGTTATCATATATGTTTGAATTTCTTTAGTAGCTTGAATCTGACGTTTATCATAATATTTGAAATCACAGCCATGATTTTTAGTTAGCTGGTCTATATGGTAAAGTAATTCAATTGCTTTAATTTTGAAATATCCTAATTGTTCTATGTTAAGTGCTTCATATAATTCAGAAAATAAATGATGTAATTTAGGTGGAGTGGAACTTAAATATCCATTATTCTCAATCCCTAATGTTGAACCAATTTTATCAAGGTTAAGCGGAATAGTTTCCATCATTTTTTTGATTTCTTCTGATAAGGATTGTTTATCAATCACAAGGCTAAGTCCATAATATTTTTTTAATGGAAACGAGAAAGAAACTGGTAAATGTTGTGTTCCAGTCACACTAAAATATCCCTCTGGTAAATACGAAACTGTATGATTGGCATACTCACATTCATAGCGTCCAGAGCGACAATGTGTAATTGAAATAATATTAGGATTGAATTTTTGAGAAGGCATACTTATGTCTGTATCAAAGTCCAAAAAAGAGAGTTGAATACCATCAAAAAGCGTGTAACTTGTAACAATTCCTTTCCCTTGACACCCATAATCTATAATCATAAAATTTTCATCTTGCTTGATAATTTTTGCCTTATCACTGTACCAGTCTTTATTAAATGTAGAACTCACATTATGTACCTCCATATGTCGATTAGCAACATCTAACTATTATCATACTGTATTTTTTATCCCAAAACAATAAAAACATAAGCGTGCAAATCCGATTTATGTGAAAATGCACGCTTTTCTTCATGTTATTTTACAATCTTCCAGTTACTATCTTTTTCCAGCGTTAAGTCAAACTGTGAAATTTGCGTTGCTTTTGTCCTCTGGTCGAGATACTTTACCGATACCGATACTTTCACTTGTTCTCCATCTTGTATAAAGATAGGATTTACCAGCTCCGAGAACATATAGTCACAGTTGACAGGTTCAAGCACATTCCCCGATACATAGTAGGCAAGCTCTTTTTCCGTTGCGGTAGGGTACAGCTTAAAGAATGTTTCCAAAAACTCTGTCACTTCCTCTGTAGTGGCAGCGTCCACCGTTCCGTCCGATTCCTTGACTTTTGGTTCATAGCCGGATTTTGTTGGTATACTGCTGATGGTCGGATTCTGTGTAATAACCAGATTTCCGTCACCATCTACATGAACTACCACCATGTAAGCGGAAGTGTAACCGATAGAAGTCTCTCCCTCTGTTACCGTTTGATCTACCGAGTAGACAACGGTAAAGTCGTCCGTTCCAGTCGCTTCAACCTCCCAAATCTTAACGTCCGTTACCGTAGAGCTTGTAGGTATGTCCATACAGACAGTATCAACATTCAAATCCTGCAAGCTCTTTGTAAGGTACTGGTTAATGGCTGTGGTTCTTTTCTCAATGGATTCCTGCGTGTTGCTCCAAGAATAGTAGGACTTCGCAAATGCCTTGACGAAATTCTCTATCTTGTTGGTATCAACAATACGCTGCTCAATGACTTCTTTCTCATGTACCGTGTGCATATCAATGGCGGTGAAATTCTTATACACCCCAAAGCTGATACTGGCAATCAACACCAGCCATAAGGCAATCACGGTTTTTTTATGCGTGCCAACTTTCATCACAGGCACTTTCTTTTCCTTTTTTGGTTTTGATTCCTTATCCTTTTTCTTAAATAGCATAGCACCATTCCTTTCTAATTGGTTTTCACCCGTCCGGCACCAATCAAGTGTTGCTGCCAGTACGAGCTTGTTAAATCTGCATATCCGATAGGGTCGCCAGCATGATACATTCTGTTGTTTCCAGCATAGATTCCTACATGAGTGACGTATGTTCCAGCGTTATAGGTTGAATGGAAGAACACCAAGTCACCAGCCTTTGCCTGTGACAGCGGTATGTGCTGTGCAGCGTCATACTGTGCCTGTGCGGTACGAGGTAAGCTGATACCAGCTTTTCCATAGCACCAAGACGTAAGACCAGAACAGTCAAAGCTAGTGTTGGGATTGCTGCCGCCATACACATATTTCCAGCCTTGATACTTCAACGCTTCATTGAAGATTGCCTGTGCGGTAGCGTCACTGAGACTAGGCACAGCCAAATACTGACTGACTAATTTCACATAGAACATATTCCCGTACTTGTAACGCCAGCCGCCATTTTCTTTTATGGAAATGTCATTCTTATAGGTGACTTTGACACCGCCGGATTTACCTTTTGCGAAGCTGACCGCCAGCTCAAAGGTGTACTTCTTTCCGTGTTTTGATACATAATCAATGAAGCCGCCACCATAGTTATAGGACTGTACCACTGTGTTGATGTCACAGTCTTTTGCTTCTGCGGATTTCAAAAGCTCCGAGAAGTATTTACACCCCTGTTTGATGGAATCCTCCACGGATAGGGAGTTAAGCGGTAATCCTAAAGATTCACTGGCTTGCATAACGTCTGTCGTGCCAGTGCCGCCGGATTCCACCTGCATAATCGCAAGCAGATAGTTCACATAGTCAGAGATTCTGTATTCCTTTGCATACTTTTCTACCGTAGACTGATGTTTCAATACTTCCGCTGATAGGTTCAGTCCAGAAAAATCAAGACTGGAAGAACCACTTTCTTCATCATCTGAGGTCACGATAAACAGAAACAGAAGCAGACAGATAATCACTGTGAAAATCCCACCGAACACAGCAAAATGCCTTAACTTCATTTCTTGCCGCCTTTCTTACTTGTAGATTTCTTCATTGTTGATTGATTTGTGGTCTTTTTCTGAACCGTCTTTGTCTGCTTCTGACGTTGTACCGTTTGCCTTGAAATATCTGTGGTAGCTTGTGAATGTTTATTTACTGCTGATGAAGCCTGTTTATCTGCCGGACGGGATTCTCTGACAACCTGTGTTCTTACATTCTCCTGTGATTTTGTCACAGGCTCTTTACTCTTGCTTGATTGCGGCTGCTCCTTTGTCACTGTGACAGGACGCTCTTTGACATTCTGCTCCGGCTTTAAAGCTGCCGCCTGTGAATCCGATTTTACAGGAACAGGCGTTGTGGCTGGTCGCTCATGCACCGGGGCAGCTCTCTTTGTCGCTGATCCGTTGCTTTGTCGCTCCTTATCCACAATCGGACGCTGCGGATTCTTTTTGTCTGACTGCGGCTGTTTCGATACCGATTTTTTATCCACAATTCCACGCTTTGAGGTAGACTGTGATTCCTGTGTATTGCTTTGTGAACTATGTACGGTCTGTGAGGAATCCGTCTGACTTTTCTTATCCGGCAATGCAAACGGCTTCTGTGATTTGGAATCCGGCAGAGCTGGCGGCTTGCTGTTACCTCCACTGGAAGAAGCAGAAGTATTGTGATTTGCTCTGGTATGCGTATTACCTGTCTGTTTGGTATTGTCTGCCTTTTTTGTAGAAGCAGAAGCCGCCGCAGCACCAGCCGCCATTGTCCTACCGATTTTACGCTCCAAGCGTCTTGCCCTGCGGTTGAGGAACATATACGGGTGTCGCATGATTCGTCTGCTGACTTGCTGTGTATCGGAGGATTGCAGGCTGAACATTGTCATCAAGTCACCTAATTTAAAATAGATTCCGGCAAAGGTGACTATCTGTAGAAATGCCACCATGAAAAACGGATAGCCGGAGGAAATGGAGTAAAACATAGTCGAGATACTAAACGCTGTGGTAATAATCAGTGTGATTCCAGCTCTCATCATAACGGTATTGAACAGCTTCGTAAGAGCCTTTTTTGCCATGCCTTCATAGGTCGGTATCATGGACAAAACAAAACTAATCGGCAGAAACATGGCGTAGATGATAAATAACACCTGCGAGAAAATCATCATGCCCGTAAGCAGAAAAACAAACGCCGAGATTCCGATATTGAAGATAAACAGGAACACCACCATACCTAAACGGGTCATGGTCTTTGTGACGCTCAAATAAGCGTTGTCCTTATCTTCGATTTCTTCAATCACAACATCCTCTCTGTCGTCTGTGTCTGGGTTTGCCGATAACAGGCTTTCCACACGGTCAGAGCCGAGCGTTTCTATATCCGATTCCCCGTACTGTAAAAGCAGCCACGGTTGTTTCACCTGTATGGAAAACAGGCTGTCTCTTATTAAATCTACGCTGTCTTTTCCTTTGCTGTTGGAATCGGGCAGCACGATTTTTGTACCGAGCGATAATGCCGAGCTGCTTATATCTGCGGAAAAGTCATTGATTTTGCTGATATAGTTTGGGGCATAGGCAATAAAGGACGCTGACAGGATAAATACCACAAGAAAGTTGATAACCGCATGAATGGCTTTTGTGGTTTCTCTTTTTAACAGTCCTGTGTATGCCACATAGATTCCCATTACCAGAATGAGGATAAGCTGGAATCCTACATAAAATCCCTCACTGGAAAAGCCATTGGAAGTCACACCAGCTAATGTCTGAATGTTCTTTCCGATAGAACTTGCAGTATCAGAGATAAAGTCCAGCTTGTAGGCTTCCTGTACCACATAACCTGTCGCATTGGAAATGTATAAGCTCACCGTCCAGACAAAGTTTGTGATGGCATATAGTCCGTACTGAATACTTTTGCCGATACCGTCAAGCCAGTTCCACGGCAGCCAATCCCAACTTGAATCCACATAGAAATCAAGCTGGTAGTTTTCCAGCGGATATTTGGAATAGGTGTTAGCGTCACTCACCGTATTGTCTACCAGACCAGCCGCATGAGCTACCGTACCCGTGATAGATAAAAATACCAGCACACCGAGAATCACCGAAAGCGTGATAAGCAGATAACGGACTATTTTTCTCTTGTCCATAGGCTTCACCTCATTTCTTCCGTCTGCACTGGCGGTCTGGTATCAAAGGCATGGAACAGGTCAGAGAATACAGGGTGAATCTGGATAACGCCCACACGCCCATACAAATCTTGAAACAGGCATTGTCCGTTTTCCAAATCCCTAAGTCGTTTCTGGTTGCCCTCGTCCTCCTTATCCACACCGAAAAATTCAAGAGTATTCTTGATTTCCTTTATGTCTGTAGAACGGAACGCAAACTTTAAGCCGATATTGTTCTTCATCTTTTCATCGTCCACATCACCAGAGTTTTGTGTAACAAAGTAAACAGCAGCGTTCATGGAGCGTCCAGCACGAATCAGCTTGTTAGACAATGCTTTCCCCTGTGCCACCTGTAGGAACGTCCACGCCTCGTCCAAGTCCACCATCTTAAAAATGCTCCTGTCGGAATGAATAAAATCAAGGGCAAAGGTACTAATGACAATCAGCATAGCCACGGACAATAATTCCATTGTGGTGTATTCTTCAAACTTCGTGTCCTTATCCGGCAACACAAGGTCTGCCACCTGTATGATGTTGAGCTGCCTGTCTAAACTGATGGACTGCTCCACATCACCGTCCGAGAATAAAAGGTGTGCAAAGTCATAATCGGTCATGCTCTCGATATGGTCTGCGATATTTTCTGCCACAGGAGAACCGTCTTTCCTTAATTTATCAATGACACGGAGCAGTCCTCGTTTTTTGCTCTGTGTCACGGAACGGATTGCACGCCTTAATACAGGGAACTTCTCACCGTCACGGGACGAAATACCTGTAAGGAATGTCAGAATGTCGATTGCCAGACTTTCAGCGTCCTTTGTTCGCTTCATAATCACATACGGGTCAAGAAGTCCTCTGTTTTTGTCCTCACTGGTGAGATTAACTATCTTGATTTCCTGTGCAATGTCGGGTAGCGTTTCCTGCCAGTTGCCACGCTCTGATTTTGGGTCTACAATGACCGCTTTTCCTCCAAACAGCACCGCATAATAGATGATAAGGTTGTTACAGAAAGACTTCCCACCACCGAGCGAACCGAGAAAAGCAGCCGCAAGAGCATTTGTCACAGAACCTTTTACGCCCTGTGCTGCAAGGCTAGGTTTTAGATAGACGTTCTTTCCTGTATCAAGGTTATAGCCGATATAGATACCGTCCGTTTCCCCAAGCTGCTGTGTTGCACCGAAGCCAAGTCCGGCGAGAAAGTCCGAAGTGACGTATTGGATATAATCATTGATATATCTTTTGCTGGACGGGATAAACTCACCATGCAACCCCAACATATCACCGAATGGGCGAACCAGCTTGACATTCAAATCATCATAGAAATCTTTGACTTCATCACAGCGGCGTTTCAATTCTTCCAGAGTATCAGCCGCCACACGGATAACGTAGGATAATTTATACATGGATTCTTTGGACTGGTCTAAATTTGTTTCCAGTTCATTCACCGAATCCAGAGCGTCCATGACGTTACTTCCCGTTTCGTTGTTGGATTCCCAAGCATGATTATCCAAGTCTTTCAGCTCTTTCTTTTTGTTCCTAACAGTCGTCAGAGCCTTTTTGTTGGTAACGATTTCAACATTCATAGAAGTGGAAACGGGGAACGTGAATTGCTGTTGCTGATAATAAAATATCTCGCTTGACGGAAAATCCAGCTCACCCACGATATTGTTAATCGTGAAGTAGGCAACAAAAGTTGTCTGATCTTCACGCTCAATCTTTAGGTATCGCTGGTTTTCTTCAATCATGCAGCGTGTCGGACGGATAAGGTCATATCGCTTCACCAGTGTTTCACGCTTTGACTTTTTTATCGGGAGGTCATAACTGTAATCACTGTAGGCAACGCCGGTATTCCCGTAGATATGTTCCAAGAGGTAGCCGAAGTCGTTCTTATCTAGTCTGCGGAACTGAAAGCGACGTGAGATTTTGCTTTCCAAGAGTTTTTCCATCTTTAGGAAACGGTTGATTTCATCATTACTCATGGAAACGAAGTCACCCATCAGCTTGTGATTGACTTCATAGATAAAATCCGCAAAGGTCATAGCTGCTGATTTTCGCATACCCTTGAAGCTGATTTCTTCCTCATTTACCAGCAGCTTGAAGCCAAGAAAAAAGCGGTAGTCAATCTGATTTTCACCAATCATTTCAACCAACGCTTCTGTCTGTTCATCTACCTTTTTACAGGCAATCTCTTTTAATCTGCCTGTGATTCCCTTTTTGGAACGCTCCTGTACTGCACGCAGGCTGTCCTCTGTGGCAATCTGTAGGGCATGGATTTTTCCGTCACGGTTCTGGGCGATAAGCTGACGGAAGTTGTCATGCACCATGTATTTTTCTTCTGGTGACAGGAACGAATAATTGTAAGGTGTCAGCTCATAGTAGGCAAAGCACTCACCGTCATGGTTGAACACCAGATTGTTTTCTATGTACTTAATCGGGAACATACATCACACTCCTAACTGCGGTCACGCTTGTATTGAATTTCTGATTTTTCAGTTTGATAGCTTTTCCTGCATAGGTCACTTTTGGTCGGAGGAAAAAGCTCACACAGGATTTTAGGAATCCAAAAGGCTTTTTTCCGTCAAAGGTCTTTTGCGATACAAACCAAGTGAACGCCACAGGGATTCCAAAGTATTTGAGAAATGCACCGTCAATCATGTTAAAGGGCGGTAGCTCCCCAAAGAGAATCACCACAAACAGCGACACCACGAACCAAGCCATCTGACTGAATGTGAGCGGGAACGGGAGTTGAAAATCGTTGATTGCATAAATGACTTTTTCCACGCTCCATATGCTTGTATAGCTTTTGATTTTCTTCAATTTTCACAGCTCCTTTCTGTTCTAAAATGGAAACAGCAGCCTATGTTTCAAGGCTGCTGCAAAAAAATAACCAGTGTCATTTCACTGGCAGATAAAAAAATTCAGTTGTAATTGTTAATACGGACATTCAAACACGCCATGATTAGTGACGACAAAACGCCCCTCTAAATCAAGGTCACGCCCGTAGGCTTCATAGTCTATGTAACTGCGGATTCTGTCTGGTATCTCACCCAGACTTTGACATTCATCTATGAAGTAATAGGCAACGTCTGTCATATCGTCACAATCGGGATAATGGATAATATCGTCTGCATGTTCGCACAAATCTTCCAAGCTGCTGTAATAGCCTAGCAGTTCCGATAATTCGTCCTGTATGTCTTCTGGTAAGTCCTCCACCATTTCACACAGGCGGTTGACTTCCTCAATGGGGGTATATTCGTCAATCTCAAAGGGCAGCTCATAATCATGGATTGCGTATTCTTCGTATCTGTCATTCAAGCCGATACGTTCTGCCATCTCGTCATAATCAACGGGCGGCGTAAACCACGCACCCACAAGCTCACCCTCGTTGTATTTCCCAAGATTGGCGATATAGATTCGCATTTCTTCGATACCACATCACCCCTTTACTGATAGCGGAATACGCCGCTTGTGGTAAATAAGTATCTGTCGTCCATTTCCAGCTCACTACCATAGGAGTGATAGTCGATATGTTTCAATAGTTCGTGAGGAATCTCACCAAAAACATATTCTTCACGGATAAGGTATTCTGCCAGAGCTGCACCGTCACCCACATCATAGTAGCGTATCTCGTCCTTGTGGTCGATAAATTCCTCGAAGCTGGAAAACCATTTCTGCTGAATGGCTTTCATTTCATTGCCGATAGGCGTACCCTCCAATTCCAGCACCATGCGGCAGTTGGCGTTGATTTCCCAAAGTGGCATATCACTGTGTAAGTCAAAGGGCAGCTCATAGTCTGCAATCTCAATCTGTTCTTCATGTTCTACGCCGATTTTTTCTCGGACTTCCTCAAAGTCCACAGGGCAGTTGAACCAAGCACCGGAATATTCTTCGTCACCCTCACGATACGGTTTTGTATTGTTTAACAGGTAGATTCGCATTTCCTGCATGGTCTGTCACTTCCTTTCATCATATCCAGTATTCCCATTATAACAGCATAATCTACACCGAATACATAATGAGAAAACTTTTCTAACTGTTCTTTTGGATAATCAAGTGGTGAGTGCTGCTTGATGATTTCCCACACCATACGTTTGCGGTAGGGAAGGTCGGAAATATTTTCACAGCCGACACGCTCTTTCATATCCTCAAATATATCTGTTTTCATGTTGTCCTCCAATCTTAAAATTTGCATAGAAAAAGCAGCTAACTCAAAAGAATTAACTGCTCTTTGTCTATGATAATTTGATTCCTATTTGTTTCAAAATTAAAGTAAGTTCTTTTCGCTTTTCTGGGTCTGGTGTTCTGACTAAAGTATATCCTTCTTGCTGTATTTTTCTTAATATATCAAATGTAATATCTGCTCTAGCATTTAATTTATATAGAGTATCATCCGACATAGGTACTTTACGAAGATACCACCAGAAAGGTAAATCCAATTTACTTTTAGCATATTTTATAGTGTTGACAAAGTATGTGTCCTCATTATAGTAATTAAAATGTGGTTTATCCTCTAAAAGATGTTTTTCCATATTTTCATAGAAATCATCTAAATGATTGTCAACTAAAATCTTTTCAAGTATTTGAGGAGGAATTTCACTCAAATACTCTGTTATCATACCAGTATTCAAAATATTTAAAGGCGTATAATAATATTTCTTTTTAGCGGAAAGAACAATGCTCAATACTACACTTTGATTATCAAATGCGTCAAAATATACATTGACATTAACATTGTGATATTGATAGTAAAATTTTAAGCAAGTAGCCTTTGTTTTTTTAGGAATACTGTTATAAATATCTACTAAATAGGCTTTTGTACTTTCTTTCACACAAAACACTCCTTTCAAATTCTGCTTAAATTATACTACTTTTACACAAGAAATACAATTTACGCCCCGATAATCTTATTGAATAACTGCAACAGTACGTCTTTTACGCCAGAAGAATTGAATACCAAGCCGACAGCGATTAAGGCAATCACCAAGAATCCAATCAGTTTAGAAAACTCACGCTTGAATCCGAGATATACGCCGATAACCGCAATCGCCATGAGTACCAAACTCTGTGCGTTAGATAAAAACCAGTTGTATAAGTTCTGTCCGAAATTCATTATTTTCTGCTCCTTTCCATCATTTCAATTTCTCTTTCTGCGGCTGCTCCAAGTGAGAACAGGAATAAATCAAATAAGATATGCTTCATGTTGTCATTCCTCCGTTTCTGTAATCATTTCCTCTGTGGAAGTTGTCTGCTGTTCAATCAGCTTTTTGTGACGCTCCGTGAGCTTCGCATGGTCTAAAATGTCTTTGAGATAAGTCGTACCGTTGGTACTGTCAATCTTCTGTAAGACTTTCCAAGTGGGAGCTACCTGTCTGCTTATCCAGTTGAGCGTCCGAGTGAGCGTATAAGGCTCTGGTTTGGTCGTCAGTTTCAAACGCCCACGATCAGAGCCGATAAAGTACGCCCATTTCTCATTGGTCTGCCATTCGCTGCGTCTTTTCTCCACCTCCTTGTCAGCGAACCGCATATAACGGTTGATAATGTCAAAAGCGGTACGCTCTGCGTCATGATAGGTCAGCAGGTCACGCACCGCATAATAGGCTCGCTCATTTTTCAGCCGAATTTCAAAACGGTTCTTGATTTTCGTATCTTCAATGGGTATATCGTATTTCACATACTGCTCATAGTCCTTTTCATAGATACAGAAATAAACCTCTGATTTGAGCGAACCGATATAAAGCGTATTTCCCATTCCGTATCTGTCCTGTTCATTGCTTCTCACCAGCTCACCGCTGCGGTAGCTCTTGAAGCTGCGGAATACGGAAATACATTCTTCACGGTTGCATTTCTCTGTCAGCTCTGGAATATCCAAGATTCCTGCCATATCGTTGATGGCAAGGTCAAGACGTTTCATCACACCTCCTTCCACCAGAGCGTCCATGAGAAAGTCATACCAGCTCCTATGCTGTGCCAGCAGATAACTTTCCATCTGTCGACAGCCTTTGCCTTTCAGCTCCAGCAGTGTGCCTTTCTCTTTATCGGGTGATGTCAGCACGAACACATCACCAAGCACATAATGTTCCGCATAGGAGTAGAATCCGTAGTCCTCATGTATCATTACATCCAGCTTTAATTGCAGAATATCTTCAACAACGTGCCGAACGTCCTGTGTGGGGAATCGGATTCTGACGTAATCCAAGACCATTTCCAACGGATTCTCTGGATTCAGCTTTTCCAGAGCGTCCGTGAATTTCCCCTTGATTTCTTCTGTCAAGGCTACTTTTCCAGATTCAATCCTGCTGACATACTCACGACTGATACCAGCCATGACCGCAAGACGATTCTGGGAAACGCCGTACTGCGTCCGTTTTTCCTTAAAATCGTTTATCCAATCGGTATCATTCAGTTTCAATCCCTCCAATCGAAAAAGAAATGTGACAGTTACCGATTTTGTCACACTTCTTTGAATGTTTGAAAAGTCCTCTGTTTTCAAGGACTTTTTGATATGTAATTGACTGTTTCCAGATAATTTGTGCCCCCCTGTTAGATAATGGGGGCAGATGGTTGGGGCGGCTTACGCCACCCCAACACAGGCTAGTCCGTACCTGCGTCTTTCACTTCGCACGCCGCCTGTCCGTCCTGCCTGTTTTGTGACAATCTTCCTATCTCTTTTAAAAAGTCATGTCCTTTGGGTACAAGGGGAGTGTAAAACTCGGATATGACACTGTTTCCCGTATCAACATAGCCACGCCCTTTAATCTGCTTCAAGAAAAAGTCCTTGTCTACTTCACCGAACATCATACTGTACCCAAGCTCCGACATACGCCCAAGAGCCACACGGAAATTGAACTGGTCACGGATTCCATCACCGAGATACTTTGCGTCTGGACGCTGACAGGCGAGAATGAGAAAATATCCTGCCTGTCGTCCGAGCATGACTATCTGTTTCAGCTTGTTAAGGACAGCAGCATTTTCCTTTGTGGTGAGCATTTCCATGAACGCCACATATTCATCAAAAATAAGGAAGTGGGGCGATAGTCCTAAATAGGCATAGTTTTCACCTGTCCTGTAATTCTCCATGAGCTTCATTGCTTCACTTCTTGCCATCATACCGTCATAGAACCTGTCAATACAGGCGGTTATATCGTCTTTCTTGTACCAGACTTCCGGCATGACAACGGACAAATCCGCAAGGTCGGCGTTCTTTGGGTCTAAAATATACATGACCGCATTGCTGCGGAGCAGAGCTTCAATGATAGTAAGGATAAAGTAGGTTTTACCACCACCAGTGCCGCCAGCAATTAGCATATGTGGGAGCTTGTCATACTCCCACCAGACATTTTTCATCAGACGCAAGCTGCCATGTTCAGCCTGTACCTCATTGATAGTGATTCTGTTCGCAATCGTATCATAGAGCAGCACATATTCCACATAGCTGTCTTTCAATTCTTTGGAAACCAGCTCACAGTATAAGCCTGTTTCCAGCTTCTTTTCCAAGTGTAAAAGCTGGTCTTGATATTTCCCTAATGTAATTTCCGTACGGATATATAAAAGTCCATGCTCCATATGGTAATACAGTTTTGGAAAATAGGTGATTTTCTCTTTTTTAGTAGTAGCTGGCAAGTCCTTGAAGAATCCGCTATCCTGTGTGGATTCCGATTCATACCAGCCATTTTCCAACAGCATACGAGCCAGCTTTTGACGGTGAAAGAGCTGTTTCACTCTGTCATACTGGAATCTGCGATAGAAAAGGGTAGCCAGTACACAGACCAAAGCTGCCAAAACGATAGTCATTATCCTATATGGTGTGACCGTCAGATGGACACTGCCATCTTGAAAAAGCGAGATTACTTTCCAGTCCGTAGTGATGATTGTTTTTAGGTTCAGCAGCATAACCACCGCAAGGAACAGCAGGAGCAACGAACCAGACGAGAAACGAAAAACCAGCGATTTGTCACTGGCTCTGATACGATTCCCACGTTTATTGAATTGTGGCATAGGCTAAATCCTTTCCTTATTTTTTATGCTGTGGCTGCTGCGGATTGTTGGGAGCGTGGTTATTTCCGGCTGGCTGACCGTTCTTATTCTTCAAGACAATATCATCTGCTTTGATATACCAGTCAACGTCTGCACCTTGAAATGTAGCGGTTGCCACCGTATCAGCTACAGGATTGATGATTTCCACCTCTGTGTTGTAGTCAAATTCCTTTAACGGAACAGAAGCCGGAATACTCACCTGAATCATGCGTCCTTGCTCCTTACACTTCAAATCGTAGGTACGTTCTTTAATTTCTTCAGAAACCGTACCGTCCTCATTTTGAATATGTACCTCTCGTCTTAATGCAGAGAATTTCAATACTCCGAAAGTCTTTTCCTTGTCTATAATGATTCCGTTTGCTAATCTCATAATCTCTGTACCTCCTTATGCTTTCACCATATCGTCTGCTGACAGGATATAGTTCGTGAATCCTCTTGTGCCGATTTTATAACCCTCTGCGGTGATTTTAGGATTGATAAGTTTCACTTTTTCCTCTGATTCAAAGTTCTTCTCACCAGCAGAAGCGGGCAGCACCACGATAATATCATCTGCCCTCTGTACATCCGAATAAAGGTTGAAGCTACGGGAAACGACCGTCATACGTCCGTTGATCCTACGCTGTTCCACCTTATTCTCACCTGCAAACTCCAAATTCCCGAATGTCTTTTCCATGTTTGGGATAACGTGTTTTAATTCCATAAATTGTTTACCTCTTTTCTTTCTGATTTTGATTGATTTGTTATTTAGTGTCATTCTGCTGTCGAGATAATATCTGTCTGCCTGTGAATTATCAAGGGCAAGCGTTGTGCTAAAAGCACCCTTGACAATCCCCATTCAGAAAGATAAATCGTAATCAAGCAGAAGTTAGATATAGTGTCAGCCACAGACTGACTTTTTTATGATGGGCGGTGAACGGGGCGTTGCTTTCATAAGCTGATACCTCCCGTATTATTTAGACTTTTTTACTCTGCGGAATCTCTTATAACATGCAAAGATAAGACCAGCAGCGGAAATCCCCATCATGGCGAATAATGCGGCAAATGGCGTATTGTCACCTGTCTTTGGTGATGTGCTTGCCTTAGTTGGTGTGCTAGGTTCATCTGGTGTGGTAGGGGATTCTGGTTTCTCTTTGATTGTTACAGTCTGCCCCTCATCTTTGATGTCCTTATGTTCAGCCACTTTGATAGGCTCGTCTGGATTGGTTACGTCATATAATTCTTCAAAAGTAACAAGCTCCTTACCTGCAAGCTCACTGGCATTGAATGTAAATTCAATCTGAACTTCCATCTTCGTGTCAGTAGCGGTAAAAGTAAGGTCATTTTCCACACGTTTACCATTCGCCAGAAGTTCAGCATTTTCAGACTTCACCATTTCCCAACCTTTAAGAGTGTATTTCACGCCTTTTTCCAAACCGTCTAAAGTGACCGTATCAACGATAGTTACTTTGTCGTCTACTTCAATCGTCTTTTCACCTGTTGCCTTATCGGTAGCGATTGTGTGCATAGTGATGATACGTTCCGTAATCGTCACTGTTTGCCCTTCGTCCTCAATGTCCTTGTGTTCTGCCACCTTTGTAGGCTCGTCTGGATTGGATAAATCGTATAATTCCTCGAATGTTACTAGGTCTTTTCCTGCAAGCTCACTGGCATTGAATGTAAAGGCAATCTGGACTTCCATGCTAGAATCTTTTGCAGTAAAGGTATAGTCACTTTCTACAGGTTCACCGCCAATCAAAAGCTGTGCGTTTTCAGACTTCACCATCTGCCAGCCTTTGAGCTGATAGGTTGTACCTTTTTCCAAGCCATCTAAAGTGACCGTATCAATGACAGTTACCTCTTTACCAGCAACAATCATCTTTTCACCTGTGGCTTTGTCGACAGCGTTGGTATGAATTTCAATCACTCGTTCTTCGATAGTCACGGTCTGCCCCTCATCCTCAATGTCCTTGTGTTCTGCCACTTTGATAGGCTCGTCTGGATTGGATAAGTCGTACAATTCCTCGAATGTCACAAGGTCTTTTCCGCCAAGAGCAGAAGCATTGAACGTATAGGAAACCTCAACTTCCATTTCTGATTTTTTCGCAGTGAATGTGTAATTACTTTCCACAGGTTGACCGTCAATCAAAAGCTGTGCGTTTTCAGACTTCACCATTTGCCAGCCTTTCAACTGATATTTTGTGCCTTTTGTCAAACCATCTAAAGTCACAGTATCAACGATAGTCACGTTCTTTCCAGCAACGATTGATTTTTCACCTGTCACCTTATCTGTGGCAGTCGTATGGATAGTGATTTCTGGCTCGTATTCATCTGTAAGCGTACCTAAATCCACGACTACTTTATTTCTTGACACCACTACATCAAATGCCGGAATTAGCGTCATTCCCTTGTTGGAATCGCAGCGTAATTCTTCGATTGTGTAAGTATCATAGAGCAATGCACCTTTGCTGTCGTCTGGTGTGGAAGTACCGAACCAGATACCGTCCTCACTGGTCTTTCCGGCGTTGGTATTCTGCTTATGAGATACCCAATCAGAGGAAGTGGAAAGCTGACCATTTGCGTCTGTCACAATGATATGGCTCTCACCAGTCGTCTTGCCTGTGATCCTAAAGGGAACATTCGCAAGTCGCTTGTGAGTGCCAGCACCGATTTTTACACCCTCAATATCTCCACGCTTAATCTGGTTGTAGATGGAATGTGCTTCATCTGTTAAATCCACGATTTTTCCATCTTCTGTGATTTCAAATTCAATCGGTTTTGCACCGTCCGTCAAATATCCCTCTGGGGCGTTGCTTTCCTCAATATGGTATTTTCCGTATGGTAATGTATCGGCGGCAGTTGTAGCGATACCGTCAACGCCAGTATGGATTGTTTTGACGACTTCATTCTTGTTGTATAACTTGCCATTTACCAAGACAGCGTTATCATTTAAGGAAATGATTTCAAAGGCAGTATCTTTCAAAGTCGCACCGCCTTGTGCTTTTGTATCTTTGGTTTCAAGGTCACGTTTCTGGATTTTGACACCGCCACGGATAACCTTGTCTAATACGGAATACTGGTTGCTGCCGCTTAACGCTGCAAGCTCACCATCTTCTGTAATCTGTGCCACATAGACACCTTTTATCTGTTCAGAACTTCCGGCAGCCTGCATATAAGCACCCTCCAATAAGTAACCGTTTGGAGCTGTCTTTTCTTCTACAGTGATAGTACCAAGCGGCAAGCAGATAGTACCATTCTGTGTATAGAAGCTGTCACCCAATACCTTGTAGGAATCGGCTAATCTTGTGATGTAATGGACTTCATTGTTGCTGTCTTTTTCAGCGATTGTCTTTGTCGTCCATGTGCGTGTTGGTTCTGATGGAAGATTGTCTTTTGTATAGTAACCGTCATAATACTTCCAGACGAACTCCGCACCCTCTAAAGAAGCGTTACCCTGTGGCGTAGCTTTGGAAATTTCCATATCAATCTTGAAAAGCTCAACCAAAGTGTCAGTGACTTTTGGTTTGTCGCTGACTTTTAAAGTCGTAGTTTCATTAACCTTGACCGTCATAGTATAGACGTTCTTATCTAACTGGAATCCCTTTGGAGCTTTCGTTTCTTTCACATAGTATGTCGCAGCTCTTAATTCCACAGTGTCCGTATTACCATTGGCATTTGTCGTAAGTATGGCAACAGATTTCGTGCAGCCTTTATCAGAATAGACACCATAAGTCGCACCAGAGAGAGAATAGCAGTCATTCCCGTTTGTGACTGTGGTATTACTGGAAGATTTCTGAATCTTGCCATTGCCGACAGCCAGCTCTGCGAAGAACTGTCCTAAATCCTGCCCCTCACCAGTGTAGATATAACCGTAACAGTCATAGCGTCCTTTATTTTCTCTTACAAAGGCTTTCGCTCCGGCGAATACTTCATCTTGCACGGATTTTGAGATTTCATCATAGGAAGCTCGTACATTGTCACAGCTCCACCCAAGATGGACGCTCAATCTCTGCCAGACTACAAGCTGTCTTAAAAGGTAGGCGTGCTGGCTGCTCAATCCTGTATGGCTTTTCGTGTACTGTTTGACGTATTCAAGAGATAAAGCAACGTCCTCTATCTGGTCAGCAGTCATGCGTGTACTTGCGTCACTTCTGGTCTTATATCCATTCTTAAAGCCTGTGTTGATGTCGATACAATAAGCGTCCTCGCCCTCAACGGTCATATGCCCCTCATTAAATGTAGAGCCGATAGAACCATCATTCATTACTTTCTCAACAATGCCGACACGTTCCTCCGATTCTGTCCAGTATTGTGTTTCCGCAGCATGGACAGCAGTTGTGGGTAGAGCAGTAAAGACGGTTGCGAGAGTAAGAACACCTGTAAGCAATCGTTTCAATATCTTATTCATTTTTTGATTCTCCTTTCATTTGGGTAAAAAAATAGACGCTCATTTCTGAACGTCTGGAAATAAAAAAGGAATACCGTTTTTCAAGTATTCCTAATTCTATATGTTATTTAACTGTATTTATGTGATATGAAGTTGTTTGCTGCTGTTATGCCGCTATTTGTTGTTGGTATCTCAATGGTACATTACCATCCTGAAATGGGTGAATACTTTCATAGCGGGCATAGAATTCGGCAAGTATTTCTAGGGAAATATCCTGATTATTGTACCAGGCTAATAATTGGGACATTTCATCGGATACCTGGCTTGGAAGTACTGTTTCATATATGCCTATCATGTTAGGACGCTTTTTATAATCGCCGATTGCGTAGCCATTTGCGCGATCTTCGAATATCCCGCTTTTTAGCTCATAGTGAAAAGCTTTAATTAGTTCTTCTGTGAGTTCGAGGTCCAGAGTATCAAGCATTTTATTGAACATTAGGAAATGACCATTCATTTCTTCTACATCTTTTGCACGGTAATAGTCTTCAGATTTTGGGAGGACTCCGGTATCAAAGAGAGAGGCGGTCTGTTCCTCGGTCAGGGTACTTCCTTCGATTTTGTTGGAATTATATGCCATTAAAACTTGGATAAAACCATAAATCCCAGAACGCTCATGTTTTGTATATTCAATTTTGAAGTGTTTTAATAGAAAGTGTATAAATGATGAAGTATTCATGAATGTAAGCTTTCTTATTGTTTATATTATCTTGGATATGATTAAAAAGTAACTTAATATTCATCGTATGCATACAGTGCCTTATTTTCTTGCGAATCCAGTTCATTTATTACGATTATCTGAAATATAATAACATCTCCTGTAACATAATATATTCCTGGTTCCATCAATTCGACCTCAAGTTTTCGGAAACTTTTCAAATGCCGAATCATTTTATCCGGATAAGAATTGCTAATAAATGTAATTGTTAATTCTTTCGGTTGTATATCACTTTCCAAGTCTATATTGGATAAATAAAAACAGCCATCGCCATAGCCTTTGTAAAAATCATTAATTGTCAAAGTTTCGCCTGGTTCTTTATATTCTATAATGTTATATTTTCGAAATATTCTTCCAATATTTTTTTGTATCCTTTCGCTTTCTTTCACTTTAATAATAAGTTTATTTAAGCTAGTTGTTTGTTTTTCGCGTTTCATATATCATTCCTCCCATTATTTATAATAATATATTTTACTTATTTTAACATGATTGATATATTTATACAATTGTTTTTTATGCCAATAATATGTTTTTGGCATTATGTTTTTGTATAGTAATCTGTCAATATAATCTCAAATTAGATGTACTGTACGTAAAAAGGGGTGTGAAAAAAGAAAAGTCCAGAAAAAAGAGGGGCATGGAATTTAGAAATTCATTTTAGGTTCAACTATTTTAGATATATACTTTATTGACACTGTGCAACGCCTTATACTATAATTGTTCGCGGGCAAATAATGATTTTTAACATAATTGGAAAGGATAATATAGATGAAGACGAAGATGACTTTACGGGAGTGGCTCCCGTTGATTGGTATGACGATTTCAGCGTTTTTGGTAAATACTTCGGAATTTATGCCGATTGGGCTTTTAACGGATATATCTAATGAGTTTCATATGACGGAGGCTCAGGCGGGCGTGATGATTACAGCCTATTCCTGGACTGTGACGTTATTGTCGCTGCCGTTGATGTTGTTAGTGTGCAGGATACAGCCGAAGAAATTGCTGCTTGGAACGTTAAGTGTGTTTGCAGTATGTCAGGTGTTGTCAGTAATTTCCAGCGGTTTTACATTTCTTGTATTGTCACGTATTGGTGTGGCGTGTGCACATTCCATTTTCTGGGCGATCGCATCACCGGTTGCAGTTCGGGTTGTGGCGAAAGAGCATCAGTCAAAGGCTCTTAGTGCAATTATTACCGGAACGTCAATTGCCATGGTAATTGGAATGCCGCTTGGCCGAATGATCGGACTTCAGATCGGCTGGCGAATGACATTTTTATGTGTGGCGATAGTTTCATTTCTGGTACTTGGCTATCTGGCATTTGTATTTCCGAAGCTGGAAGGAACAGAATCATTTTCCGTGGGACAGCTTCCGGAGCTTTTCAAAAATGCAAGATTGATGAGTATTTATGTAATTACATTTCTTGTGGCGACCGGATATTATACAAGCTACAGTTATATCGAGCCGTTTTTGCAGAAAGTAGCAGGACTTCCGAGTAACTGGGTAACTATGGCATTGATGTTATTCGGAGTAGCCGGGCTTGGAGGAAGTTATTTGTTCTCAAGATATTATGACGATCATCGGTATGCTTTTGTTCAGACCGTTATGATTGGTGTTGTGGCAGCTCTGCTGCTCTTATATCCAGCTTCTGTCAATATGTATACCGTGATTTTGGTATGTGCTGGATGGGGACTGGCGATTATGGCATTTCAGGTAAGTTTTCAGGCAGAGTTGATTGGTTGTGTCTCTGCGGCTGCATCATCTGTTGCTATGGCAATCTTCTCGGGAATTTTCAATCTGGGAATTGGCTGTGGAACCTGGTTTGGCGGAACGGTGTATACAAAGATTTCGCTGAAAGATATTGGATTTGCAGGTGGAGTGATTGTGGCAGTGGCGACTTTGATCTGCATGGCAAGATTTCGAGTTGGAGATAAAGCAGAAAGCGCATCATAGAATTTGATATGTAGAAAAAGAATCGGGATATCCTATCATGTAGAGTATCCCGATTTTTTTGTTAGCCAATCCCGCCAAGTGCGATTCCAAGAATCAGTACGATAAAGCAGATTGGTACATAGATGTATTTGCAGACAGGAATGAAGTATTTGGTGAATTTCCGTTCCCGGCCTTTATTGACTTGTTCTTCGACGTAGCTTTTCTTACATACCCAAAAGAACATGATTCCGGCGAGTCCCGCGCCCAGTGGACAAATGTATATAGAAAGAATATCCATCCATGTGGAGACGATGCCTTGAATCAGAAGTGAAACGATGATTCCGATTGCTGCAATGACACCGCATGCAGGTACGCGGGATAAATGTAGTTTTTCCTGTACCGTTGCAATTGGTGCTTCGTATAAGTTGATCAGTGATGTCATCCCTGCAAGGAATACGGCTGCAAAGAAAATGATTGCAATGATCCGGCCTCCCGGCATGGAACGAATCAGATTCGGCAGGAAGATGAATAATAGTCCCGGTCCTCCCTGATTTAACTGTGCTCCGGTGGTTGCCATAGCTGGAATGATGACCAGGGCTGCAAGGACTGCGGCGATGGTGTCAAAAAGTGCTACTTTTGCGGCAGAAGCGGGTATATTTTCCTTATCTGACAGGTAGGAACCATAAATCAGAGTTCCATTTCCCGCAACAGACAGGGAGAAAAATGCCTGCCCGAGAGCAAATATCCATGTAGACGGGGATGCCAGCATTTCCGGATCCACCCGGAAAATGTAGCGGTATCCGTCAATGGCTCCCGGCTGGAATGCAACGTAAACTGCCAGAATAACAAACAGGCAGAAGAAAAGTGGCATCATGATTTTACCGGCACGTTCGATTCCACCCCCGACACCGAGCATGAGGATTAACATGCAGATAATCAAAGCACCAATCTGCCATCCATTATTTCCAAATGCAGAAGCCATACTGCCAAAAGCATTTCCATATTCTTCTACATTATCTGGGGCGAGAGTCGAACCGGTCAGGGTACCGATTGCATATTTGAAAATCCAGCCCATAACGACGGTGTATCCGATTGCCATTGCAAGGGAACCGAGAACTGGAATCATACCAAGGGCTTCTCCGAGTTTTCGTTTGCCGCTTGCCTCGCAGGCGCAGCCAAATGCGTCGACCGGACCAAATCTGGTAGCACGGCCAAAGCTCATTTCTGCAATGACTCCAGTGAAGCCGATGAGGGCAACAAAAAATATATAAGGAATCAGGAAAGAGCCGCCTCCGTAAAGGGACACTCTGGTTGGAAACATCCAGATATTTCCCATGCCGACGGCGGAGCCGATGCAGGCGAGGATAAAGCCCCAACGACTGCCAAAAGATTCGCGATTGTGTTGATTAGTACTCATTTGATCTCTCCTTTAAATAACAACATGATTTGATTATAAAAGGTTGCAGGGAAAATGTCCACAATTTATAATAGAAGAAGCAATTTAATGAAAGAGGAGTGTTACCGTCTGAACAGTGTATGAACGGTAACAGGTGAGTTGGAAATTATGAAATGTAATATATCGAAGAAATGTGGTGGCTGCCAGTTTCAGGGTATTCCTTATAAAGAGCAGCTTAAGAAAAAGCAGAAAAAAGAACAGAGTCTTCTTGGAGCATACGGGAAGGTCTGTCCAATCATCGGAATGGAGAATCCATATTATTACAGGAATAAAGTGCATGCGGTATTTGACCGTGACCGGAAAGGAAATATTATTTCCGGTATTTACGAAGAAGGAACGCATAGAGTAGTTCCGGTGGAGAATTGCCTGATTGAAGACGAGAAGAGTCAGGAGATTATCCGGACGATTCGTGGAATGTTGAAATCATTTAAAATCCGGACATATGATGAGGACACAGGTTATGGACTTCTGCGTCATGTGCTGATCCGCCGAGGCTTTTCTACAGGAGAGATTATGGTCGTCCTTGTCACAGGTTCACCGATTTTTCCGTCGAAAAATAATTTTGTGAAAGCGCTTAGAAAAGCGCATCCGGAGATTACGACCGTTGTGTTAAATGTAAATGACAGACAGACAAGCATGGTTCTGGGAGAACGGGAAAAGCCGATTTTCGGTCCGGGGTTTATTAAAGACAGATTATGTGGCTGTATGTTTCGTATTTCACCGAAGTCCTTTTATCAGGTCAATCCGGTGCAGACAGAGATTTTATATCAGACTGCCATCGATTATGCTGGCCTGACAGGAAAAGAGACGGTGATTGATGCGTATTGCGGAATTGGAACAATTGGGCTGATTGCTGCGAAGAAAGCCGGTAAGGTGATTGGCGTGGAGCTAAACAAAGATGCAGTAAAAGACGCCAGGATTAATGCAAAAGAGAACAAAATTACGAATGCTGCATTTTATCAGGGAGATGCCGGAAGATTTATGGTTGAGATGGCAGCGAAAGGTGAGAAAGCCGATGTGGTATTTATGGATCCGCCGAGAGCCGGAAGTGATGAGAGATTCTTATCTTCTGTTGTAAAGTTATCTCCGAAGAAAGTCATCTACATTTCCTGCAATCCGGAGACGTTGGCAAGAGATTTGAAATATTTGACAAAGCATCATTATAAGGTGGAAAAGATTCAGCCGGTTGATATGTTCCCGTTCTGCGATCACTGCGAAACTGTGTGTGAATTAGTGCGTAAATAGGCGGTTTCTCGACTGTGTTCAGTGCGATTCGGTGAATTTGCCACCCATTTGCCGCCCACAAAAATAAAATTCAGAATGGCTGCAATAAAACTAGCAGTAGTCAGTATAAACGTAGCTGAATAAGTAGGACAAAGTTTTGACAATCTTTCTGATTAAACAACTTGTAGTTTTTATTTATATTTGGTAAAATAAATGTGTTTAACAGAGCGATAAAGCGCGGATTTTTGAATCGTGCAGGAGGATTAAAATCATGTCTTCAGATTACATTATGACAATGCAGCAGGCTCAGATGGAGATGGAATTGTATAAAAAGGTCTTTACGGTAGTAAGGCTGTTGGATAAGCGGTAGTTCCGGCTAGAAGAGAACGACAATCCAGGCGGGGACATGGAATTATGCCATTGTTATGATTTCTGGAAGAAGGAAAAGCCATGTAAGAATTGTATTGCTGCCCGGGCATTCGAGGAGAAGTCAGTGCGGACAAAGCTGGAATACCTGGATTCAGATATTTATCAAGTGACAGCGCGTTATGTGGAGATTGACGGACAGCCATACGTTATGGAGCTGCTCAGGAAGATGGATGAGGAATTCCTGGTTGATTTGGAGAATCGTGACCGTTTAATGGAGAAGTTGAGCGGATATAATGAAAAGCTGTATCAAGATGCGCTGACCGGTGTATATAATCGCCGCTATTACGAGGATCGAATCAAGCAGATGACAGCATCTGTCGGGGTTGCCATGATTGATATGGATGATTTTAAAATCTATAATGATACATATGGACACAATGCCGGTGATCTGGCACTTATCACCACAGTGGAAGCAATTCGTCGTTGTATCCGAAAGAACGATACTCTGATCCGTTATGGAGGGGACGAGTTTCTCCTTGTATTGCAGGGAATCAGCGAGACGATGTTCAGAGAAAAGCTTAAGCAGATCCGGACAGAAATTTATAATGCAAATGTTCCGACATATTCAAGGCTTCAGTTATCAGCAAGTATCGGTGGAGTCATGTCTGCAGGAAGGACTGTCGAGGAGACGGTAATGGAAGCGGATAAGTTTATGTATCTTGCGAAGAATCGAAAGAACACAGTCGTTACAGAGAAAGATTTTGCGAATGAGGAAGGTGAGGATGGAACTGCACTTGAAGCATTAAAAGTTAAGCAGCAGATTTTAATCGTGGATGATTCGGAGATGAACCGGGAAATCCTTACAGAGATGCTTCAGGACGATTTCAGAATTTTGGAAGCTGAGAATGGAGAAGAGGCATTGAAGATGCTTAAGCAGTATGATACGGGCATATCACTGATGTTGCTGGATATTGTGATGCCGGTCATGAATGGCTTCGAGGTCCTTGCGGCTATGGCAAGAGAGCACTGGATGGATGATATCCCGGTCATTATGATTTCCAGTGAAGGATCTGAGGATTATATACGCCGGGCATATGAGATGGGGATCGCAGATTATATCAGACGTCCATTTGACGCGAAAATCGTATATCAAAGAGTGTTTAATACCATTAAGCTTTATGCAAAACAGAGAAGATTGATTTCTCTTGTTGCTGACCAGATTTATGAGAAAGAGAAGAATAATCGGATGATGGTCGGAATCTTAAGCCAGATTGTGGAATTTCGTAATGGAGAGAGTGGACCTCATGTATTACACATTCAGACTTTGACGAGATTACTTTTGGAGCGTCTTGTCCAAAAGACGGGGCAGTACGGACTGTCATGGTCTGAGCAGTATATGATCTCTATGGCATCTGCGCTTCATGATATTGGTAAGATAGGAATTGATGAGAAGATTCTGAATAAGCCGGGTAAGCTTACAAAAGAAGAATTTGATATTATGAAGACACATACACTGATCGGAGCTACCATGCTTGAGAATCTCAAGATGTATCAAGGAGAGATACTGTTGGAAGTTGCTTATCAGATCTGTCGCTGGCACCATGAACGTTATGATGGAAAAGGATATCCGGATGGGCTTGTGGGAGAGGAAATTCCAATTTCTGCTCAGGTCGTATCACTGGCGGATGCCTATGATGCGTTGATCAGTGACCGTGTGTACAAGAAAGCTTATTCTCATGAACAGGCTGTGAAGATGATTCTGAATGGAGAATGTGGTGCGTTTAATCCGGTTCTTTTGGAATGTCTGACAGATATTCAGGATCATTTGAAAGAAGTTGTGGATTCGGACTTTGTAGAAAATTTTGATGCGGAAGATAACATAGAGCTGGCGGGCAGCCATCGTTCAGAAACAGAGAATATTTCTGTGGGGGGGGGGCAAATCGCTAAAGCACTTGATGGAAGATATTTAATATCAAAGTGATTATTAAAAGACAGGATAGAGAACTTTTTGTGTAAGTATGGAAGTTCTTTTTCCTGTCTTTTGACTTTTATGAAGTGATTATTTACATTATTTATCAGAATAAACAGTTTTACCGCCACAGATCGTATATTTTACTTTTCCGAAAAGTTCCTGTCCGGTAAACGGGGTATTGCAGGATTTGGAAGCGTAATCGCCAGGTTTCCAGCATTCTTCCGGATCAAAGATAACCAGATCGGCAGCAGCACCTTCTTTGATCTGTCCGTATGGGAGATGGTAAAGCTTTGCCGGATTGACAGTCATTTTTTCCAGAAGCTGTAACAGAGTCAGGTGCCCAGGTCTTACAAGACTTGTGATGCCAAGTGCAAGAGAAGTCTCAAGACCAGTGATTCCGCTTGGTGCTTCTGTAAGAGGTTTATTCTTTTCTTCCATGCTATGTGGAGCATGATCGGTGGCAATGAGGTCAATGGTTCCGTCTGCAAGACCTTCGATGATCTGCTGGCGGTCCTTTGCGGTGCGAAGTGGCGGATTCATTTTGGCCAGCGTTCCGTAAGTCAGAAGTGCCTCATCAGTCAGAGTAAAATGATGCGGTGTTGCTTCTGCGTGAATTTTAGCACCGAGGGCTTTAAAAGTGCGGACCATTTCTACAGAGACACCAGAGCTGATATGCTGTATAACAACATCTGCGCCGGAGCGAAGTGCCAGAAGACAGTCACGGGCAACCAACGATTCCTCGGCAATGGAAGGGGAACCATAGACGCCAAGCTTTTCAGATACAGCACCGTGATTGATTCCATTATTCTGAATAAAAGAAGGATCTTCCTCATGGAGACTTACAGGTACACCTAATTTTGCGGCATGTTCCATAGCACGGTAACAGAAATCAGCGTCCAGGAGAGGGATTCCGTCATCAGTGAACCCGCATGCACCGGCATTTTTCATAGCCTCCATATCGACAGCTTCTTTTCCTTTCAGAGAGCAGGAAATGGCGGCTGCCTGGAAGATACGGATGTCTTCATTTTTCTCGCGGTCGATCAGATCTTTAAGCACAGGGAGACTGTCAACGACCGGTGAAGTATTTGCCATGCAGATGACACTTGTAAATCCGCCTTTTGCAGCAGCAAGTGCACCGGTATGAAGATCTTCCTTATAAGTAAATCCCGGATCGCGGAAATGTACATGAGTATCAATCAGTCCCGGAGCAACGACAAGTCCTGTGGCGTCCAGGACTTCGGTATCATTTGAAACTTGATCTGTATCAATATTTTTTCCTATTTTTAGAATTGTTCCATTTTCAATCGCAAGATCCATCTTTTCGGAAAGTCCCAAAGCCGGATCAACGACGAGTCCATTTTTTATAATCATAATGATTATTATCCTCCTGTCATGTATGAATTTCGTATCATTCCCGATATATTTTCAAATGTAATAAATGAGTTTACAGGCATCATGGAATACCGGGAATATTTCTGTAAATTAGTATAAGGGATAGACAGGGTCCATGTCAAACTTCATGGAAATAATTGCAGCTCATTCCGAAATGTTAAGGATGGAGGATTAATCCTCCATCCTTAATAAATCCTGATCAATCGGATAATGCCCGAAGATACGGGCTGCATCCATAAGTGCAGTCATATTTTCTTCTGGTGTGAACATCGGAGTCTGGCATCCGGATGTCAGCACGAAACCTTTCGGGGAGTCGTAAGCTTTCCGGATACTTTCTCTGGATGCGCGAAGAACATCGTAAGGAGTTCCAAGACGCATGACTTCTACAGGAGGGACATTTCCCTGAATGCACATATATGGTCCGAGGACTTCCTTGGCTTCTGCCATATCCTCGACATTGTCCGGACCAAATGTACCGATTCCGGTAGGAATAAGAAGTTCCCATAATTTACGGCTTGTACCACAGATATGAAGACCGCATCCCCCACCCTGGCTTTTGATAAAGTCTACATTCTTTTGGAAAAATGGAAGTGAAAATTTTTCATATTGCTTCACACGAAGAAGAGAGGTGGAGCTTACCGGATCTGCAAACCCAACTCCTACGCCCATGTCCAGGAGTCTTTGGATGTAACGGTTATTATTTTCTGTAATGATGTCCATCATTTGAAGGACTTTATCCGGTTGTTTTACCATACCTTTCAGAAGATTTTCTGTTCCAACAAGCATTGAGGCAACGGTAAATGGTCCAGTGACAGTCCCGCTCACAGGTACTTTGTCTCCAAGTCTTTCTTTGACCATTTTCAGACCTTTTAAAATAATAGGAAGGCGTCCGTCTTCATCTACATTTATCCGTTTTAATTTGTCTACTTCATCCAGACTTGAAATGGCAGGAGTCTCAAGCTGGGCAATGTTGTAATCAGAATATTTAATTTTTGATCCCATAGCCTCTGCCATGCCGCGCAAGGTTGTGGACAGACCGGCTCCGTCAGAGTGGAACTTATTATAAATATATTCCTCGAGTTCACACATTTTCTCGGCAGAAAAGTAATATTCCGGAAGAGTACAGCCAATCAGGGGAGCCAATGTCTCCCCTGAATCTATGCAGCACATAATCCGGTCTACGTCTTTTCCTTCGTTTAGCAATTTGTTACGTTCAATTGCGGTCAGTTCATCTTTTGGAACTTTCAGACCTTTTAAGTACTGTTCTATCATATTTTTTAATAACCTCACATATTAGTTTGTTGCTTTTTTCGTATCTACACCTTTTGCAAAGAAGATGGACAGGATTGCAAATGCCATCAGGATGAACTGATACCAGCACTGCGTGATTACCTGGAACGGACTGTTCAGATTCTCCATAAGAGCGCAGGCAAATAAAATCTGTGCACCATATGGCAGGATTCCCTGGAAAGCACAGGCAAAGATGTCGAGAAGGGAGGCGGTACGTTTTGGATCTACACCGTATTCTTTACTGATATCTTTTGCAATTGTACTGTCGATCAGGATTGCAACAGTGTTATTGGCTGTTGCAATGTTAGTCAGAGAAGTCATGACAGCGATACCGAGCTCTGCAGTCTGACGGTTCTTGATAACTTTGCTGATTTTCTGAAGAAGCCATTCTAAGCCGCCTTCTTTTTCTACCATTTTAGCAAGACCACCTGTGATCATAGATAACAGGAAGATTTCGAACATTCCGGAAAAGCCGTTATAAACATTGTTGGCAAGTTCCAGTGCGGAAAAGCTTCCGGTTGCAAGACCGATAGCACCGGAGAACAGGATTCCACCAGTCAGAACTGCGAATACATTGACACCGAGCAGTGATGCAACCAGTACGAAGATGTATGGCAGAACTTTTATAATATTGTAAGAGTACTCCTGTACTGCAGGTAAAGTTTCCGGACGACCGAAAATCAGTAATAAAACAAATGTTACAAGTGCAGCAGGAAGAGCAATCTTAAAGTTGGCACGGAATTTGTCTTTCATCTCTACATCCTGTGTTCGTGTGGCAGCGATGGTTGTATCGGAAATCATGGATAAGTTATCTCCAAACATAGATCCACCGATCGTAGCACCTACCACGAGGAACTGATTGAGTCCACCGGCCTGTGCAAGTCCAAGTGCAATTGGTGTTACAGCAGTAACCGTTCCAACAGAAGTTCCTGTTGAGATGGAAATGAATGCTGATATCACGAAAACACCTGCAGCGATGAACTGTGGAGGAATGAAAGTCATACCCAGATTTACAACGGAGTCAACACCGCCCATTGCGGAAGAAACAGATGTAAATGCTCCGGCAAACAAAAAGACCATACACATGATCATGATATTTTCTTCTCCACAACCGTGAAGGAAAACAGATAATTTGTCATCAAATTTTCCCTTGAACATAGCAAAAGCAACAATAATACCGATAAATGAAGCAATTGGAGTAGGCAGCTGATAGAATGCCATCTCAACACCCATTGCATTCAAGGTAATTCCTGTGGCCAGGTAAACCCCTACAAATACTGCGAAAGGAATGAGAGCCAGACCGTTCGCTTTTTTCTGATTTGGTTCCATTTTATAATTCTCCTTTAAAATAACCTTATTTTGTTGTTGTTTAAAAAAGTAGTCTTGATCAAAACGCGTTTTTCTAATGCAAGGCATATTGTACAGGGAAAAGTAAAAAATATCAAATAGATTTGTGTAATAATACTAGATAACATATTGGTGATATTAATGAATATTATATCTAGATATAGGATAAAACTATAATTGAAGGGATGGATGAATATTATTTGAACAATTAAATGCTGTTGGGGGCAAAACCCCCAACTATGATATAAAGGTAATCGGGATCATTTGGAGAAATCAAGTCTAAATCAGCTCTCCGAGAAATGGAATTTTTTCTTCTTTTGGTACATTTTTCGAGATAACATCACGGACATTCTGCATACGGCGGTCGAGGTCGGCGCTGATTTCGGCACATTCCAGCATCTCATTCTGGAGATAGAGAGCTTTGTCTTCCGGAATATTTTTTTTATAGCGGATCTTGTGTTCCAGACTTGCCCAGAAATCCATGGCTATGGTTCGAAGCTGAACTTCTACAGTAACCATGCGCTTTTCGTTCTGAAGAAAGATTGGCACGCTGATAATCAGATGAAGACTTCGATATCCGCCCGGTTTTGGGTTTTTTATGTAATCCTTTTTTTCAATCAGTGTGATGTCATCCTGATTTAACAGGCAGTCGGCAAGCATGTAGATGTCATCAGGAAAAGAACAGACGACGCGTACTCCGGCAATATCGTGAATATTCTCTTCAATAGAAGAGAGTGTCAGAGGGATTTCTTTCCGGCGGACTTTTTTTATAAGGCTCTCCCAGGATTTGACACGGGATTTGATGTCTTCAATCGGGTTGCGGTCGTATTCCAGAGAATACTGATGATCCAGAACACGGAATTTTGTCTCTACTTCCATAATTGCGCAGGCATAGTAAGAGAGCAGTTTGTCCATTGGTTTTTTGTTCTTCTGTATAAAATCAATAAACTCATCCGACATCAGATTGTTGCGGATGAATTCTTCTTTTCTTTTTTCAATGAGTTTTTCTATAGGTCTCAAAATCTTAGTGCTCCTTTCTTTTATCAATACAGCATACATAATTCAAAAAATATGTATGTAGCTAGTCTCCGGCAGGATTGCCAAGGCATTCTTGAATGGATTTTTACAATCCCATCAGGCATCATAATCATACCATGATATGAAAAGATAATCTATCCTACAATTGTTAATTAATGTCAGATTTGGTATGATTATGAGAAGAAAAAGAGAACCTTATCTTAATAATAAAAGGAAGACGATAGATGTGTTGTGCGATTGTGACACTGATATATGGTGGTGAATTATGAATCAAATGAAAATATATAGGGTAGAACAGAAAAATGAAGAACCGGTAGAGGTACAGATCATCCGCTCATCCAGACGTTCGATGGGACTTCAGGTGAAAGCAGATGGGACGGTCTGTGCCAGAGTTCCGATGCAGGTGATGGATTATGCTGTGCAGGAATTTATTGAGGGGCATGCAGAATGGATATTTAAGAAGAGAAAACTGGTTCTTTCAAAAGACAACCGCCCAGATATTGTGTATCTTCCGGAAGTGACAGAAGAAAGCGATAGAGAGCGTATACAGACGTTTATAGAAGAAAAGGTATCGCATTACGCATCTGTTATGGGTGTCAGTTATGGACGAATCACTATGCGGAATCAGAAGACTAGGCGGGGAAGCTGCAGCAGTGAAGGAAATCTCAATTTTAATTGCAGACTGTTGTTTGTGCCGGACCGGATCGTGGATTATGTAGTGATCCATGAGCTGGCACACCGCAGATTTATGAATCATTCGAAAGCATTCTGGAAAGAAGTAGAAAAGTATATGCCGGATTACAAAGAGCAGAAGAAACTGCTGTCAAGATTTGCTATAAAGCATTAATTTTTATAGAAATTCACGGTTTTTGCAGGTTTTCCCTATTTTCGAGTATTTCGTGCTGGATTTTCCAGAGTGTTGATTGTATAATAGTACCGATGATGATATATGGATTACTTATAATTTTAATAATTTAATCCTAGGAGGAAATGAAAATGAATCTGAATTTAAGACCAAAAGAGGAGTGCCAGTTTGACGCAGTATCATTAGGTGAGGTTATGCTTCGTCTTGATCCGGGTGAGGGAAGAATCCGTACAGCAAGAAACTTCCGTGCATGGGAAGGCGGCGGAGAGTACAACGTTGTCCGCGGACTTAGAAGATGTTTCGGTATGAAGACTGCAGTTATCACAGCATTTGCTGATAACGAAGTTGGCAAACTGATGGAGGACTTTATTCTTCAGGGTGGAGTAGATACATCTTTAATTAACTGGAAGAAGACAGACGGAATCGGACGTATCTGCAGAAATGGTATCAACTTTACAGAGCGTGGATTTGGTATCCGTGGTGCAGTAGGATGCTCTGACCGTGCGAATACAGCAATCGCTCAGGCAACACCGGAAGATTTTGATTTTGATTATATCTTTGGTGAGCTTGGAGTTCGCTGGTTACATACAGGCGGAATCTATGCGGCTCTTTCCGAGCAGTCATGTGAGACTGTACTTGCAGCTATCAAGGCAGCTAAGAAGTATGGAACAATCGTATCTTACGATCTGAACTACCGTCCTTCTATGTGGAGTGCAATCGGTGGACAGGAGAAAGCTCAGGAAGTGAACAAAGAAATCGCAAAATATGTAGACGTTATGATCGGTAACGAGGAAGACTTTACAGCATGCCTCGGATTTGAGATTGAGGGTAACGACAAAGATCTCAAGCAGCTTAACCTTGACGGATACAAGAAGATGATCAATGAAGCAGCTAAGACATACCCGAACTTTAAAGCTGTTGCAACAACTCTTCGTGAGGTTAAGACAGCTACAGTGAACGACTGGAGCGCTATCTGCTGGGCAGATGGAGAAATCCACAAAGCAAAAGACTACAAGGGACTTGAGATCATGGACCGTGTAGGTGGAGGAGACTCTTTCGCATCAGGACTTATCTATGGACTGATGACAACAGAGGATGCAGAGCTTGCAGTTAACTACGGAGCAGCTCACGGAGCACTTGCTATGACAACACCTGGAGACACAACTATGGCTAGCAAGAAAGAAGTAGAAGCTATCATGGGTGGTGCAGGAGCAAGAGTTCAGAGATAGTTCATACATTGGTTTTAGCAGAAAGAGTAAATGTTATTCTATGAGGGAATTGACGAAGGGCAGTCCGGCAAAGGTCATAATGACCTTTGCCCTGCCCATTATTTTTGGAAATCTTTTACAACAATTATATAATCTGGCAGATGGTAAAATTGTCAGCACTTATGTAGGAACACAGGCATTTGCAGCAGTTGGTGCAACAGCAGTTATTGCGAATCTGATTATTGGTTTTGTGAATGGAGTGACCCAGGGATTTGGAATTCCGATATCCAGATGTTTTGGAGCAGGAGATTATAAAAATATGCGGCGTTATGTGGCAGGAAGCTTTATTATGACGGTTGCAATGACGCTGATTCTTACAGTATGTGCGCTTCTTGGGATAGAAGGGCTTTTGCATATATTGGACACACCGGCAGATATTATGGAAGAGGCACTTCAATATATCCGCATTATTATTATGGGGACAGCATTCATTTCTCTTTACAATTACAGTGCCAATACATTGAGAGCGGTCGGAGAAAGCCGGATTCCGCTTTTATGCCTTGCAGTTGCAGTCATTTTGAACATTTTTCTGGATATTCTTTTTGTGCATACATTTTCCATGGGACTTCGCGGTGCAGCGCATGCGACCAATATTGCCCAGTGTATTGCAGGAGTTCTGTGTATGGCATACTTGCTTTTTAGATTCCGGGAACTTGTACCAAAGGGGCAGGAATGGCAGATGCAGAGGAGAAAGTATCAGGAGATGACCGTATTTGGAATTTCACTTGGTATGATGTCCTGTTTTGTGAGTATCGGTACCGTGATTTTCCAGACTGCAGTAAACAGACTTGGTACGAAGATTGTGACGGCGCATATTGCGGCAAGAAGAATCGAGGAACTGACCAATGTTCCGATGCTGTGTACAGGCATGGCTATGACGACTTATGCCAGCCAGAATCTGGGGGCAGGAGAATATGACCGGATAAAAAAGGGAATCCATCAGGCATTTGTGATCGTACTTGTGCAGGGAGTTATATTTACCACATTTTGCTGGATATTTGGACACCCATTGATTCGTTGGATCACAAGCAGTAATGATACCTATATTCTGGATACGTCATACCGTTATCTGACAAGAAATACGTCATTTTATTTTGTGCTTGGACCACTGTTTGTATTGCGTTGTTCTCTTCAGGGGCTGGAACATAAAGTCATTCCGGTGGCGTCCAGTATTCTGGAACTTGTGTTGAAAATAGTATCCACGATCTGGATCGTACCAGTTTTGGGATACACTGGAGTTATCTATACAGAGCCGATTATCTGGATTTTTATGACATTGATGCTGATTGGCGGATATGTAAGGGCTCTGAAGCAGATCAACGAAGCAGAACACATAAAAAGTGCAAGAAATGCGAAAGCTGAAAATGAAAAGATAAACGTTGATAACAGATTATAAATGATAAATAACGAAGAAAGGAGGATGGAATCCAGATGAAGAAGGTAGAACATTTGATTAAGGAAGTCTATCCGGGCTCCATCGCAGAAGAATTGGAGATTGAACCGGGAGATGTACTGCTGTCGATCAATGATCAGTCAATTGAAGATGTGTTTGATTATCGTTATATGATAAAGGACGAATATATAGAAGTGCTTATTCGTAAACCGGATGGAGAAGAATGGGTTCTGGAAATCGACAAGGATTACGATGACGATCTTGGTATCGAATTCGAGAATCAGTTGATGAGTGATTACAAATCATGCAGCAATAAATGCATTTTTTGTTTTATTGATCAGATGCCGCCGAATATGCGAGAGACCTTATATTTTAAAGATGATGATTCCAGACTTTCTTTCTTACAGGGGAATTATATTACGCTGACTAATATGAAAGAAAAGGACGTAGACCGCATTATCAAGATGCAGCTGGCGCCGATCAACATTTCCGTGCAGACTACGAACCCGGAACTTCGTTGTAAAATGCTGAATAACCGATTTGCAGGAGAAAAGTTGAAATTTTTAGATCAGCTTTATGAAGGTCATGTGGAGATGAATGGTCAGATCGTGTGTTGTAAAGGTGTGAATGATGGAAAAGAGCTGGAACGCACGATGGACGATCTGTCAAAATATCTTCCGTTTATGCGCAGTGTCTCTGTTGTGCCTGCGGGTATCACGAAGTACAGAGACAATCTTTATCCGCTGGAACTTTTTACGAAAGAAGAGGCTGGAGAGATTATTGATATGATCGAGAGCCGTCAGAAAAAATATTATGAAGAATATGGACTTCATTTTATGCATGCAAGCGATGAATGGTATATTACCGCTGGACGTGATTTTCCAGAAGAAGAGCGGTATGACGGATATATCCAGTTGGAAAATGGTGTCGGTATGATGCGGCTTTTCATTACAGAATTCACGGAAGCGCTTGAGCAGGTGAAAAGCAATCCTGGATATCTCAAAATGCGTGAAGAAGTGAAGCGCACGGTCACAATCGCGACCGGAAAATTGACTTACGCAACCATTTGTTCATTTGCAGAGCGTATGATGGAGGCATTTCCGGGACTTCAGATCCATGTATTTGCCATAAGGAATGATTTCTTTGGTGAGACAATTACCGTATCCGGACTGATTACCGGACAGGATCTGACTGCTCAGATAAAAGAGTACCAGGAGAATAGTAGGAATCATTTTGTGGAAAAAATCTCTGATGCGAAGAAATTTGTGGATAACATAGGAAGTGCTGATAAAAATGTGCATGGATTAGGAGAAGATCTCATTATTCCATGTAACATGCTTCGTACCGGAGAAAGGGTATTTTTGGATGACTGGACTGTGGAAGACGTGGAACAGAAGCTCGGAATGCGGCTTATTCCAATAGAATCTGGTGGAGGAGATTTTGTCGAGGCAATTCTGAATCCGGAATATAGTATGGAGCGTACCAATGATAATTTTGTCTATGTAAAGGCGTATGACAGATAATGTAATTGAAAAATAAGTATGACTAAAAAATAACATTAAAAAAAGTAATGAGCCAGAGGGTGTCCAAATAGAAGCGTTGCATTATATAATATATGAGTTGAAAAAATGATTCAGGAGGAAAAGAATGAATACAAAAGAAGCAAAACAGTCTGTTCAGATGGACAAAGCATTGTTTGATTTTTACGGGAAGCCTTCCATTGGACAATCACTGCCACTTGCGATACAGCACGTACTGGCTATGATCGTCGGCTGCGTAACGCCTTCTATTATCGTGGCAGGCGTAGCAGGTCTTTCACAGGAAGATTCTGTGATTCTTATTCAGGCAGCGCTTGTGATGTCTGCATTGACGACATTGATTCAGTTATTTCCGTTTATTAAGACAAAATGGTTCACTATCGGAGCAGGACTTCCGGTCATGATGGGAATCAGTTTCGCATATGTGCCAAGTATGCAGGCAATTGCTGCGGATTTTGATATTGCAACGATTCTTGGAGCGCAGATTGTTGGTGGTATCATTGCACTTTTAGTGGGATTAAATATTAAGAGGATCCGCAAGTTCTTCCCGCCGCTTATTACCGGTACGGTAGTGTTTTCTATTGGATTATCTTTGTATCCGACCGCGATCAATTATATGGCCGGAGGAGCCAGCAGTGAAAATTACGGTTCATGGAAGAACTGGCTCGTAGCAATTATTACATTGATTATTGTAACGACACTTAATCATTTTGGAAAAGGTATCTGGAAACTGGCATCTATCTTAATTGGAATTATTGGTGGATATATTGTAGCACTTTGTTTTGGAATGGTAGATTTTTCTTCCGTTGCACAAGCGGCAATCTTCCAGCTTCCGAAGCCGATGCATTTTGGAATTAAGTTTGAGCCTTCATCTTGCGTAGCACTTGGTATTTTGTTTGCTATTAACTCTGTGCAGGCAATTGGAGATTTCTCTGCAACTACAACAGGTTCTATGGATCGTATGCCGACAGATACGGAATTATCCGGTGGTATTGTAGGCTATGGAATTAGCAATATTTTTTGCGCATTTTTCGGTGGACTTCCGACAGCAACTTACAGCCAGAATGTAGGTATTGTATCTACAACAAAAGTTATCAGCCGCAGAGTGCTTGGAATTGCTGCTGCAATTCTGATGGCGGCCGGATTGATTCCGAAATTTTCATCAATACTGACTACGATTCCTTATTGCGTGCTGGGAGGAGCAACAATTTCTGTATTTGCATCAATTGCAATGACAGGTATGAAGCTGATTACAACAGAGCCGATGGATTTCCGCAATACAACAGTTGTTGGACTTGCAGTTGCAGTCGGCATGGGTGTGACTCAGGCAAGTGCATCACTGGCACAGTTCCCGGACTGGGTAACGACTATATTTGGAAAATCACCGGTAGTTCTTGCAACTATTGTAGCGATTGTGTTAAACTTAACTCTGCCAAAAGCAAAGAAGTAGATTTTGAGTTTGTTGGACGGGGGTTTTTAAAAGAGGGTAACCCTTTTTTGAAAGCCTCCGTTTTGTAGTGTTTATCGATTTTAGGAAAAGTAACAGTTTGTTGGAGAATGTGAATATGGAAGAACAAAAAAGCGGACAAGAATCAGGAAAACAGGGGCAAAAGCCTCATAAGAGAAGAAAGCGTTATTCCGGGACGCATCCGAAAAAGTACGAAGAAAAATATAAGGAATTAAATCCTGAAAAATATGGAGATACGATTGAAAAGGTCATAGGAAAGGGCGGCACTCCGGCAGGTATGCATATTTCCATTTGTGTGCAGGAGATCCTGGATTTTCTGGACATCAAACCAGGTCAGCAGGGACTGGATGCAACACTTGGCTATGGCGGACACACAAGAAAGATGTTGGAAAAGCTGGAAGGACATGGTCACATTTATGGTCTTGACGTGGATCCGATTGAGTCCGAGAAGACAAAAAAGAGACTGCGTGATCTTGGATATGGAGAAGATATTTTGACTGTGAAATTATGCAATTTTGCAGACATTGACAAAGTGGCAGAAGAACATGGAAAGTTTGACTTTGTACTGGCAGATCTTGGTGTGTCCTCTATGCAGATCGATAACCCGGAACGCGGTTTTACTTACAAATTTGACGGACCTTTGGACCTGCGCATGAACCCACAAAAAGGAGAAAGCGCGGCACAGCGTTTGAAAAGCATGGACGCAGAAGAAATAGAAGGAATGCTGGTGGAAAACTCTGATGAACCATACGCAGCAGAGATAACAGAAGTGCTGATGAATTGGAGAAAACACGGGAAATCTCCGGAAACTACAACAGAATTAAAAGAAGCAATCGAAGAAGCTCTGACATTTCTTCCGGAGAAAGAGAAAAAAGAGGCGGTCAAGAAATCATGTCAGAGAACATTCCAGGCACTTCGCATCGACGTGAACCAGGAATTTGAAGTGTTATATGCATTCTTAGATAAACTGCCACAAGTCATGAACCCAGGTGGAAGAATTGCAATCCTGACCTTTCATTCCGGGGAAGACAGACTTGTGAAACGAGCTTTTAAAGAAGGAAAAAAAGCAGGAATTTACAGTGAAATCTGTAAAGACGTGATTCGTCCATCAGCACAGGAATGCGCAAGAAATCCACGCGCAAAATGCACAAAAATGAGATGGGCAATTATTTAACAAAGGACGTAGTGAAATGTTAAAGTACTACGTCCCCATCATTGATTGGCGGTGTCGCCTTTGTGCATTGTGAATAAAAATGGGAAGGATTTTTTATGAAGTATTATCTTGCTCCGCTTGAGGGGATTACAACTTATATATATCGTCGGGCTTATCATCAGCATTTTGCACCGATGGATAAGTATTTTACGCCCTTTTTGGTACCACATACGAAGAAGGGGTTCAGTACGAAGGAGAAGAATGATGTGATGCCAGAGCACAGTCCGGGCATGAATCTTGTGCCACAGATTATGAGCAATCAGGCGGAGTCATTTTTACATACGGTTGAGAAACTGAAGGTCTATGGCTATGAAGAGGTGAATCTGAACCTGGGCTGCCCTTCAAAGACAGTTGTGTCTAAAGGGCGTGGTTCTGGATTCCTTGCAGATCCGGACGGATTGGACCGGTTTTTGGATGAGATTTTTAAAAAATGTGATGTGAAAATTTCTATTAAGACAAGAATTGGAAAAGATGATCCGAAAGAATTTGCGCGGCTTCTTGATATTTACAATCAGTATCCGGTAGAGGAACTGATTATTCATCCGCGGGTACAGAAGGATTTTTATAAAAATCAACCGAATCTTGGCGCGTTTCATGATGCGGTGGAGGAAAGTAAGATTCCGCTTTGCTATAACGGAGATATTTTTACGCCAGAAAGTTATGAAGAGATGAAACGGGAATTTCCGCAGGTAGATACCTTTATGCTTGGAAGAGGGATTTTAATGAATCCGGCTCTGCTTGACCTTATCCGTATGAGAGAAAAAACAGATGTGAAAAAGACAACTGATATAGATGTGACTGAGTGGAAAAAAGAAGAAACGTCACGAAAAATGCAGAGTGCAGACAGATATAAAAAGGAAATCCATGCATTTCTTGAACAGATTAAATGTGATTATCTGGAAGTGGGAATGGGTGAGAAAAATACGTTATTTAAGTTAAAAGAGCTGTGGGCATATATGGGACAGAATGCTCCGGAAGCGAAGAAGGCGCTGAAAAGGATCCGGAAATCTCAGAGTATGGCAGATTACGACAGTGCCAGCCGGGAAGCGTTGGAAGATTTCATACTTTTTTAATTGCATATGCTGTAGAAAAGAAGTACAATTAACATCGTGCCGAATAGAGGAGTTTTCGGTGAAGGTACAATGAAAAGTGGATCAGCAGCAAAAGGAAAGGAAGTAAATAGATGGAACAGAAAACAAGAGGCGGGAGAGGCTTCTGGTATATCTGGGGATCTGTGCTTATCAAACTGGGAATTGCATATCTTGTATATATGGCGGCGGTATCACTTCTTGCAGGCGTACATCTGATGCAGATGACAGGTGGAGATGCAGATGCGATGATGCAGATTGCGCAGAGTACAGCACAGTCCGGCAAATTATATGATCAGATCACAAATGAGCTAATGAACTGGGCTGTTTATATTGAGGGCGTGGCAGCGCTGATTACGATTCCAGTCATGTTATTTTTATTTCACAGAGACAGCAGAAAAGAAAAAGAGCTTGGGATTGTAACGGAAAAAGCGTCAATTTGGAAATATATTGCAATTATAGTGATGTTTGCAGTTATGGCACTTGGGCTTAATAATCTGATATTTTTAAGTAATCTGTCAGCAGCGAGTGAAACTTATTCCGATACAATGCAGACTTTATACGGACAGGGATTTGCAGTGCAGATTCTCGTGCTTGGAATTTTGATGCCGACATGTGAAGAACTGGTGTACAGAGGACTTGTCTATAAAAGATTACGTTATACTTCACCGTTTTGGGCAGCGGCTTTGTATTCATCACTCGTATTTGCATTTACCCATGGCAATCTTGTCCAGGGACTTTATGGTTTTATCATGGGCATGATGTTCTGTTATGTGTATGAAAAATATGGTTCTGTGAAAGCACCGATACTTGCGCATATTACAGCGAATATCCTGTCAGTGGTTGGAACGCAGTTCCAATGGTTCGACTGGTTGTTCAAAGATCCGATGCGTGTCGGAATTTCAACAGTGTTATGTGCATTTATTGCATCAAGTATTTATGTTATGATTCAGAGATTGAACACAGATACAACTAAAAATAATAGCCAAAACGAGGGGTAGTTATCAGACTACTCCTTTTGTAATCATAAGATATCTAATTATCTGACGGTTTAAAAAGAAGTTTTTATTTACAAATTTGAAAAATAGGTGTATAGTAGGAAAAAATAAAAAATGTAAGAAAGGACTCAGATATTATGAACGGGCAACAGCGACAGAAAAATGCTGGCTTGTATCGTCCTTCGTTTGAACACGATAACTGTGGTATTGGAGCAATCGTCAATATCAAGGGCCAGAAAAGTCACGATACCGTGGCGAATGCATTAAAGATTGTAGAACAATTAGAACATAGAGCGGGCAAAGATGCCGAAGGTAAGACAGGTGATGGAGTAGGAATTCTGTTACAGATTTCTCACAAGTTTTTCTCCAAAGTCTGTAAACCTTTCGGCATCTTTTTAGGTTCTGAGAGAGATTACGGCGTAGGTATGTTTTTCTTCCCGCAGGACGAACTGAAAAGAAATCAGGCAAAGAATATCTTTGAAGTGATTGTGGAAAAAGAAGGAATGGAATTCCTGGGCTGGCGAGAAGTACCGGTACATCCGGATGTGCTTGGAAGTCGTGCAGTAGAGTGTATGCCATGCATCATGCAGGGATTTATCAAGCGGCCGGAAAAAGTTGAAAAAGGAATTGACTTCGACAGACGTCTGTATGTGGTACGCCGAGTCTTTGAGCAGAGCAGCGATGATACTTATGTAGCTTCACTGTCAAGCAGAACGATTGCTTATAAGGGAATGTTTCTGGTAGATCAGTTACGTCTCTTTTTTGCAGATCTTCAGGATAAGGATTATGAATCTGCCATTGCACTGGTTCATTCCAGATTCAGTACGAACACGAATCCAAGCTGGGAGAGAGCACATCCGAACCGTTTTATTGTACACAACGGCGAGATTAATACAATCCGTGGTAACCGGGATAAGATGCAGGCAAGAGAGGAAAATATGGAATCTGAAGAATTAAAAGGAGAACTTCACAAAGTCCTTCCGGCAATCAATGCCACAGGTTCTGACTCCGCTATGCTTGACAATGCCATTGAATTTATGGTCATGAGTGGCATGGAACTTCCGCTGGCAGTTATGATTTCTATTCCGGAGCCGTGGGCAAATAATAAGAGCATGTCCCAGAAGAAGAAAGATTTCTATCAGTACTATGCAACAATGATGGAACCATGGGATGGTCCGGCGTCAATTCTGTTCAGTGATGGAGATTGTATGGGAGCAGTTCTTGATAGAAACGGACTTCGTCCGTCCAGATATTACATTACAGATGATGATCAGTTGATTTTATCATCTGAGGTCGGAGTTATGGATATTGCACCAGAGAAAATCGTAGTAAAAGAAAGACTTCGTCCAGGTAAAATGCTTCTGGTCGATACGGTTCAGGGACGTGTCATCGGAGACGAAGAGCTGAAAGAAATGTATGCGGACAGACAGCCTTATGGTGAGTGGCTGGACAGCAATCTGATTGAGCTTAAGAATCTGAAAATTCCGAACCAGTTAGTACCGACCTACAAACCAGAGGAACTTAAGAGACTTCAGAAAGCATTTGGTTATTCTTATGAGGAAGTAGAAACTTCTATCAAAAATATGGCACTCAACGGTGGAGAAGGAACTGCTGCCATGGGTATTGACACACCACTTGCAGTACTTTCGGATAAGCATCAGAACCTGTTCAATTATTTTAAACAGTTATTTGCACAAGTTACGAATCCACCGATTGACGCAATCCGTGAGGAAGTGGTAACATCCACGACTGTATACATCGGAGCAGACGGAAATCTTCTGGAAGAAAAAGCAGAAAACTGCAAGATGCTCAAGGTCAATAATCCAATCCTTACAAATGTTGACCTTCTGAAGATTAAGAACATGAAACAGGATGGATTCAAAATTGCAGAGATTCCGACTATTTATTATAAAAATTCCAGTCTGGAAAAAGCAATGGATTACCTGTTTATCGAAGTAGATCGCGCAATCCGTGACGGAGCGAATATTTTGATCCTTTCTGACCGTGGTGTTGACGAGTATCATGTGGCTATGCCGTCACTTCTGGCATTGTCCGGACTGCAACAGCATCTGGTGCGCACAAAGAAGAGAACTTCCGTTGCAATCATTCTTGAGACCGGAGAGCCAAGAGAAGTACATCATTTTGCGACATTACTTGGATATGGAGCATGCGCAGTCAATCCATATCTTGCACATGAGACAATCCGTCAGCTTATTGATACAGGCATGCTGCAGAAAGATTATTACGCTGCAGTTGATGATTACAATCACGGAATCTTAAGCGGCATTGTAAAAATTGCTTCTAAAATGGGTATTTCCACAATTCAGTCTTATCAGGGAGCAAAGATTTTCGAGGCCATTGGATTAAAAGAAGAATTTATTAATAGATATTTTACAGATACAGTCAGCCGTGTTGGCGGCATCGGTATTGAGGAGATTGCACAGGATTATCTTGCAAGACATTCTCAGGCATTTGATCCACTTGGACTGGAAGTAGATCTGACACTGGACAGTCTCGGACAACACAAATCCAGAAGCTGTGGCGAGGAACATCTGTACAATCCACGTACGATCCATATGCTTCAACAGTCTACAAGACTTGGCAATTATGAAATGTTTAAGCAGTACACAGATATGGTAAATGAAGAAGGTGCCCACATTAATCTGCGAGGTCAGCTTGATTTTAATTATCCGAAGAAAGGTATTCCGATTGAAGAAGTAGAGAGTGTGGATGAAATCGTTCAGCGATTCAAGACAGGTGCTATGTCCTACGGATCCATTTCCAAGGAGGCACATGAGACGCTTGCAATCGCCATGAACCGTCTGCATGGTAAATCCAACAGTGGTGAAGGTGGTGAGGAAATCGAGCGTCTGGATACAGAAAAATGTTCTGCAATTAAGCAGGTCGCTTCCGGACGATTTGGTGTAACAAGCAGATATCTTGTCAGTGCAAAAGAGATTCAGATTAAAATGGCACAGGGTGCAAAACCAGGAGAGGGTGGACATCTTCCAGGAGGAAAGGTCTATCCGTGGATTGCCAAGACAAGACATTCTACGCCAGGTGTCAGCCTGATCTCACCACCACCGCATCACGATATTTACTCTATCGAGGATCTGGCACAGCTCATTTATGACTGTAAAAATGCAAATAAAGACGCAAGGATTTCCGTAAAACTTGTATCTGAAGCAGGTGTTGGAACTGTCGCAGCCGGAGTCGCAAAAGCAGGAGCCGGACTGATCCTGATCTCTGGATATGATGGAGGAACCGGAGCGGCGGCTAAGAGTTCTATCCACAATGCAGGACTTCCTTGGGAGCTTGGACTTGCGGAAACACATCAGACATTGATCCAAAATGGACTGCGTGAACGTGTCCGTATTGAGACAGATGGAAAATTGATGAGTGGTCGTGACGTGGCAATTGCAGCAATCCTTGGAGCAGAGGAATTTGGATTTGCGACAGCACCACTTGTAACTATGGGATGCGTTATGATGCGGGTGTGTAATCTGGATACATGTCCGGTTGGTGTGGCAACACAGAATCCGGAACTTCGCAAGAACTTCCGCGGAAAACCGGAATACGTCATCAACTTTATGAGATTCATCGCACAGAATCTGCGCGAATATATGGCAAAATTAGGTGTTCATACGATTGATGAACTGGTTGGAAGGACTGACCTTCTGAAAGTCAAAGAAGTGCCGACATCTGATCGCGCAGCAACACTGGATTTAAGCCAGATCCTGCAAAACCCTTATGAGGGAACAAAGACACCAATGACTTATAATCCAAAGAAGATTTATGATTTCGAACTGGAGAAGACGCTGGACGAAAGAGTCCTTGTAAAAGAACTGCTTCCGGCACTTGAAAAGCATCAGAAGAGAAGCCTGGAAGTCGATGTCACGAACACCAACCGTACATTTGGAACAATTTTCGGATCAGAAATTACAAGAAGATATCCGGAAGGCGTAGAGGAAGACAGTTATGTGATCAAATGTACCGGAGCAGGTGGTCAATCATTTGGTGCATTTATTCCAAAGGGTCTGACACTGGAACTTGTAGGAGACGGCAATGATTATTTTGGTAAAGGTCTCTCAGGCGGAAAACTGATCGTGTATCCACCGAAGGGTGTTACATTTAAACACGAAGAGAATATTATAATAGGAAATGTTGCACTTTACGGAGCAACCAGTGGTAAAGCTTTTATCAATGGTGTGGCAGGCGAACGTTTTGCAGTCCGCAACTCTGGCGCAAAAGCAGTTGTAGAAGGTGTTGGTGATCATGGATGCGAGTACATGACCGGCGGATGCGTTGTTGTTCTTGGCAAGACTGGAAAGAACTTTGCAGCCGGAATGAGCGGCGGTGTCGCTTATGTACTGGATCTGAACAGTGATCTTTATAAGAATATTAATAAGCAGATGGTAAATATTGAACGAGTAACTTCGAAGTTTGAAATCAACGAGTTGAAAGAAATGATCGAAGAGCATGTGGCTTATACGAATTCTGAGAGCGGAAAAGAAATTCTGGACCACTTTACCGATTATCTGCCGAAATTTAAGAAAATCATTCCGATTGATTACGAGAAAATGCTTTCTACTATCGTTCAGATGGAAGAACAGGGCATGAGCAGTGAGCAGGCTAGAATTGAAGCATTTTACGCAATTAAAGAAGGAAGAAGATAGGGGGCGGACAACGTGGGAAAACCAACAGGATTTATGGAATATGAAAGACAGGATAAGCCGGCAGAGTCACCGAAGGAGCGAATCAAGCATTTCCGCGAATTCCACGCACCTTTGTCAAAAGAAGAACAGGAGCGCCAAGGTGCAAGATGTATGGCGTGTGGCGTTCCGTTCTGCCAGGCAGGACAGATGATTATGGGGATGGCAAGTGGCTGCCCTCTCCATAACCTGGTGCCGGAGTGGAATGATCTGATTTACCACGGCAACTGGGAAGAGGCTTATTATAGGTTAAAAAAGACGAATAATTTTCCGGAATTCACTTCCAGGGTATGTCCTGCACTTTGTGAGGCAGCATGTACATGTGGACTCAACGGAAATGCAGTATCATCAAAAGCGAATGAGTACAGTATTATTGAAAATGCTTACGAAAAAGGATACGCTGCGGCGAGACCGGTGAAAGTCAGAACCGGAAAGAAAGTAGCTGTTGTGGGATCAGGACCGTCCGGACTTGCTGTGGCAGATATGCTGAACCGCAGAGGACATAGCGTGACAGTGTTTGAACGGGAAGACAAAGTCGGAGGACTTCTTCGCTATGGAATTCCAAACATGAAACTGGAAAAACAGTATATTGACCGTAAGGTAAATATTATGGAAGAAGAAGGAATTACATTTGTAACAAATTGCAATATCGGTAAAGACAAAAAAGCTTCTTCTATATTAAAAGAGTTTGACCGTGTAGTTCTCTGCTGTGGAGCTTCTCATCCAAGAGATATCAAAGCACCGGGACGGGACGCAAAAGGAATTTATTTCGCAGTCGATTTTCTGAAGTCCACGACAAAAGCATTGTGGGCAAATGATATGAAACTGGTGGATGGCACATACATTTCTGCAAAGGGAAAACACGTTATCGTTATTGGCGGAGGTGATACGGGAAATGACTGTATCGGAACTTCTATGAGACATGGCGCAAAATCTGTTCTTCAAGTAGAAATGATGCCCAAAGCACCAGATACTCGTGCAGATAACAACCCGTGGCCGGAGTGGCCAAAAGTCTGCAAAACAGACTATGGTCAGGAAGAAGCAGCGGCAGTCTTCGGACATGATCCGCGTGTATATCAGACAACGGTCAAAGAGTTCATCAAAGATAAGGAAGGAAATCTCTGCAAGGTCACACTTGTGAAGCTGGAGCCGAAGAAAGACGAGAAAACCGGACGCATGATGATGACTGAGATACCGGGAACTGAGTATACAGTACAGGCAGATCTTGTACTTATTGCAGCAGGATTTCTTGGAAGTGAAGAATATGTGACAAAAGCATTTGGCGTGGAAGTCAATGCGCGTACAAATGTGGCAACACCGGCAGGTGAGTATCATACAAATGTGGAGCGGGTGTTCACAGCGGGAGATATGCACAGAGGTCAGTCACTGGTTGTATGGGCAATCCGCGAAGGAAGAGAAGCCGCACAGGAAATCGATGTCAGCCTGATGGGATATACGAATATGAATGTACAGTAACAAAATAAGTATCGGGTGAGAACTTCAAACAAGCTTGATTTCTCACCCCATATTTATTTTCCTGCATGGCTTGACTGATCCAAATGTTACAAAAATGTTAAAAAATATTGCAAATATGTACTGACTCATGTATAATAACATCTAGATGTAGTAGCAAAACTATATAAAATTGTATACATTTGAGTGAGGAAGTTTTTATATGAATAAATTTGGAAGAAGAATACTGGCAGCATTAATTACGAGCAGTTTAGTAGTTACACCGGTTTTGGCAGCACCTTCAGTAGATGATCTTCAGAAGAGTAAGGCATCAGCGCAAAGTGAAGTAAACTCACTTCAGTCACAGCTTCAAAGTATTGTAAGTAAGATTACTCAATTGGAAGCTGATCTTACAACAAAGGGTGAAGAGATTATTCAGGCGCAGACAGATCTGGAGCAGGCACAGGAAGACGAGAAGACACAGTATGCGGCTATGAAGCTTCGTATCAAGTATATGTATGAGGCTGGTGATGCAACAGCGCTTGAATCACTGGTAAGCTCAGAAGATTTTTCGGATCTGTTAAGTAAAGCTGAGTATGTTCAAAGTGTACATGGATATGATCGCGACAAGCTGGAAGAATATGTTGCAACTAAGCAGAAGATTGCTGATCTGAAGGAACAGCTCGAGACAGAGCAGTCACAGCTTGAGAGCATGCAGACAGAATATGAGACAGAAGAGTCTAATCTGACAACTCTGATTGATTCAAAACAGGCAGAAGTAGCAGATCTTGATTCACAGATTCAGGAAGCGGCAGAGAAGGCGGCGAAAGAAGAGGAAGAGCGTCAGAAGAAAGCAGAAGAGGAAAGACAGAAACAACTTCAGGCAGCATCTCAGAATAGTACAACAACGAATAGTAATTCAGGCAGCTCCAATAGTTCAAGCAGCTCCAACAGTAATAAAGGAAACAGCAGTTCGAATTCAAACAGTTCCAGTAACAAAGGAAACAGCAGTTCATCATCAAGCAGCAGTTCTGGTAGTTACGTATCCGGAAGTACAGTATCCCGTGCATATTCAGCACTTGGAAAACCGTATGTATGGGGAGCGGCAGGACCGAATTCTTTCGATTGTTCCGGACTTGTAAGTTTCTGTTTGACAGGAAGATATTCACATACATATAGCTCCAGTGATTTCGTTGGATTGACTAAGGTAAGTAATCCACAGCCAGGAGATATTTGTGTAAGAGTTGGGCATGTAGGTGTTTATATAGGTGGAGGTCAGATGATTCATGCACCACACACAGGAGATGTAGTGAAAATATCTGCAGTACCATCTAATATGTGGTACGTTCGTCCATAAAGTATATAAGAAAATGAATAATTTAATGCCAGTTCTTTTTTGAAAGGACTGGCATTTGTCATATACAAGAGCATGTCTAGACATCTTTGATGGAATTGTATCTGAAATGGTAAAAAAATGAACACAAAATGATAAAGATTGCGTCAAATTTGTAGCGGGTTGCGTAAACTATGAAAAATGTGTATAATAACGATGGAGCGTTTTCGAAAGAAAAATAATTAAAAGAGGGAAGATGAATATGAACAAAATAGGTAAGAGAATTCTGGCGGCGGCAGTTGCCAGTTCTGTACTTGTGACACCGGTTTTTGCAGATCCATCTGTTGACGATTTGAAAAAGAGCAAAGAGTCCGCACAGAATGAAGTAAGTTCACTCCAGACCCAGCTTAATACAGTAGTGGGAAAGATTACGGAGCTGGAGTCTCAACTTAGCAGTAAAGGTGAAGAGATTATTCAGGCACAGTCAGATCTGGAAGATGCCGAGGCAGAAGAACAGAAACAGTATGCAGATATGAAGGTTCGTATTAAGTATATGTACGAAGCTGGTGATCAGAGTGCTGTAGAAAGCTTAGTTGGTTCAGAGGATTTCTCTGATATGGTCAACAAAGCGGAATATGTAAGTAATGTACATAATTACGACAGACAGAAATTACAGGAGTACGTAGAGACAAAGCAGAAGATTTCTGAGCTGAAAGATCAATTGGAAGAAGAACAGTCACAGCTTGAAAGTATGCAGACAGAGTATGAGTCACAGGAGTCGAAACTTGATAACCTGATCGCATCTAAGCAGGCAGAGGTGTCTGATCTGGATCAGCAGATCGAAGAAGCTGAGCGTAAGGCGGCGGAAGAAGAGCTGAAGAGACAGCAGGAAGAAGCAGCAAGACAGGCAGCGGCAGCAGAAGCAGCAAGACAGCAGGCTGCATCGAACAGGAATAATTCTTCCAGCTCATCAAGCAATAGCTCAAGTAATAGCAATAAGGGAAATAGTTCCAATAAAGGAACAAGCAACAATGCTCCAAGTTATGTATCAGGAGACGCAGTGTCCCGTGCAAAATCTGCACTTGGAAAACCGTATGTATGGGGAGCGACAGGACCGAATTCCTTTGACTGTTCAGGTCTTGTAGGTTTCTGCCTGACAGGTAGATATTCACGTTCCTGCACATCAGCGTCATTGAATGCCCTTCCGACAGTGAGTAACCCACAGCCTGGAGATGTGTGTGTAAGATCCGGACACTGTGGAATTTACATTGGAAATGGTCAGATGATCCATGCACCACATACAGGTGATGTAGTAAAAGTAGCAAGTGTCCCTTCTAATATGAGAATCGTACGTCCTTAATAAAAGAATATTGAATTTATTTGCCAGGATTTCTTTTGAATCCTGGCATTTTTAATATCATGATGCCAGTGGGAGTGCAAAGCACGGAACAATCCGTAGGCATCATAGTTGGGGGGATGCCCCCAACATCTTTAGGAAATTACAATTTCCATGATATAAAAACTCTGAGGCATTCTTGAATTGAGTCATATTTGAACCATAGGTGGGTCACATTTGAAAATGTCTGAAAAAAACAATTTCATTATTGATAATTCAGTAAAATTATTGTATTCTGAACGTATAAGGCAGATGAGGAGTATAACATTCGGGCGGGGGAGAAACCTGAATGTAAAAGGGTAATTAATAAGGAAGGGTGAGAAAATGAAAGTACGAGTTGTTCGGGCGCTTATTGCCTCTGCTGCAGTGAGCACTTTATTTGTTACGACAGCGTTTGTAACACCAGTATTTGCGGAACCGGAGAATCAGGTGGAAACACTGGAAAATCAGAAAAGTGAGGTTGAGGCACAGGCAGATAGTATTAATTTCCAGTTGGTTTCATTGTTGGTCAGCTATAAGGCGCTGCAACAAGACATTGAGAATCAGCAGGTGAGAATTGGTGAGGTTGGACAAGACCTTGCAGTTGCGCAAGAGAATGAGCAAAAGCAATATGAAGATATGAAGCTTCGTATAAAATATATGTATGAAAATGGTGATGCATCATTTGCAGAGGCTATTCTGACTGCAACATCTTATTCGGATTTAGTCAATAAGTCTGAGTATGTCGAGAAAGTTCATGGTTATGACCGAAACAAACTAATGGAATATGTGCAGACAAAAGAAGAAGTTGCGAATTTGAAAACAGAACTTGAAGGCGAACAGGCAGATATGGAAGTCATGGCGCAGGAGATGAGTTCACAACAGGCAAATTTGGAATCAACTTTAACCCAGATGCGTGCCCAAATCGCAGATTTTGACAGCCAGCTTGCAAGTGCGCAGGCAGAGGCAGATGCAAAGGTAGCAAGAATGCAGGAAGAGCAGCAAATAGCTCAGAGTAAGAGTGAAAATCAGACGGGAAATGTTTCATCGGCTAATCAGGTGGGTTCAGCAGCCAATACAGGCACGACAAAGCCAACCGGAGGAAATGCAACACCGTCAACGGGAAATACAACGACGCCATCGACTGGAAATGTAAGTACGACAACACCGTCAACCGGAAATACAGGTACGGCCACACCAACGACCGGAAATACAGGGACAACGACAAAGCCGTCAACAGGAAGTTCTTCTAATACAAGCAAGCCGGGCAATGCATCTGCTGGACAGAAGATTGCCAACAAAGGCTGTGAATACATAGGGAATCCGTATGTATATGGAGGAAACAGTCTGACGAATGGAATTGACTGTTCTGGATTTGTGCAGCAGATTCATGCAAAATTTGGAATATCTACACCGAGAAATTCCACATCACTTCGTTATGGCGGAAAAGCTGTAGCTGTTTCAGATATGATGCCGGGAGATGTGGTCTGTTATGAGGGGCATGTCGCAATTTATATTGGTGGAGGACAGATTGTACATGCTTCCAACAGTAAACCTTATCCGGCAGGTGGAATAAAAACGTCCAACGCATATTACAGAACGATTGTTGCTGTAAGACGTTACTGGTAGTAAAAATTACGGATATTGTAAAAAATGTAAAAATATAAAATATACAAAAATCTAATATGATGTTTTTGAAAAACCCTTGCATTCGCAAGGGTTTTATGATATCATTTTAAGGTCGCAAAAAAGCACGCACATGGCTGTCTGAGACGGTGCCAGTCAAAAGAAAGAGACTGGTTTCAAGGACGTATACCGGTGCGGAAGTAAAAAAACCAATTGGAGGAAAGAAACATGAGCGTTATTTCAATGAAGCAGCTTTTAGAAGCAGGTGTTCACTTTGGACATCAGACAAGAAGATGGAACCCTAAGATGGCTCCTTACATCTACACAGAGAGAAATGGTATCTATATCATCGACTTACAGAAATCTGTAGGAAAAGTTGATGAGGCTTACTATGCAGTATCTGATATTGCAGCACAGGGCGGAACAATCCTTTTCGTAGGAACAAAGAAACAGGCTCAGGATGCAATCAAAGTAGAAGCAGAGCGCTGCGGAATGTATTATGTAAATGAGAGATGGCTTGGAGGAATGCTTACAAACTTCAAGACAATCAAGAGCAGAATTGCCCGTCTCAAAGAGATCGAGAGAATGTCTGAGGATGGAACATTTGATGTACTGCCTAAGAAAGAAGTTATCCAGATCAAAAAAGAGTGGGAGAAACTTGAGAAGAACCTTGGCGGAATCAAAGAGATGAAGAAAATCCCGGATGCTATCTTCGTAGTAGATCCCAAGAAAGAGAGAATCTGTGTTCAGGAGGCTCACACACTTGGAATTCCACTTATCGGTATCGCTGATACAAACTGTGATCCAGAAGAGCTTGACTATGTTATCCCAGGAAATGACGATGCAATCCGTGCAGTAAAACTGATCGTTTCTAAGATGGCAGATGCTGTTATCGAAGCTAATCAGGGCGAGGCTGGCGCTGACGTATACGAGGAAGCTGAAGCAGCTGAAGAAGTAGCAGAGGCAACAGAAGAATAAGAACCAGATAATATTGATTAATTACATTAATTAATTGGAGGACAAAAAAGATGGCAGTTACAGCTAGTATGGTAAAAGAATTAAGAGAGATGACCGGAGCAGGAATGATGGACTGCAAAAAGGCACTTTCTGCAACAGATGGTGATTTTGACAAAGCTATTGAATTCCTTCGTGAGAAGGGACTTGCTACTGCTGAGAAGAAAGCAGGAAGAATTGCCGCTGAAGGACTTGTAGCAACAACTATCAAAGATGGTGATAAAGTTGCAGCAATCGTAGAAGTTAATGCTGAGACAGACTTCGTAGCAAAGAATGAAGTATTCCGGACATTTGTTAAAGAAGTTGTTGAGCAGGCAGCAGACACAGATGCAGCTGATATCGATGCATTCAAGGCTGAGAAATGGGCACTTGATACATCTATGACAGTAGATGAGAAACTTGCAGCTATGATCGCTAAGATTGGTGAGAACATGAACATCAGAAGATTCGAGAAAATCGTATCTGAGGATGGAATCGTTGTATCTTACATCCACGCAGCAGGAAAGATCGGTGTTTTAGTAGAAGCTAAGACAGAGAGCAATGACGAGAGAGTTAAAGAGGCTCTTAAGAACGTTGCTATGCAGGTAGCAGCTCTGAATCCGAAGTATGTATCTACTGATGATGTACCGGAAGAGTACAAAGAGCACGAGAAAGAGATTCTTATCGCTCAGGCTAAGAATGATCCTAAGAATGCTAACAAGCCAGAGAACATCATCGAGAAGATGATTACTGGACGTCTTGCAAAAGAGCTCAAAGAGATCTGCCTGTTAGAGCAGGAGTATGTAAAAGCTGAGAACAAAGAGACAGTTGCTAAGTATCTTGAGATGGTATCCAAAGAAGTTGGAACACCTGTAGAGCTTAAGAGATTCGTTCGTTTCGAGACTGGTGAAGGTCTTGAGAAAAAGAATGAGGACTTTGCAGCAGAAGTTGCAGCTCAGATGAACGCATAATCTTACAGTTCGCATAAGAATTTGAACCGTATTATTATCATGTAAATCAACGAAAAACCTTGAATTTCCTATGAAAATGGGATGATTCAAGGTTTTTTGCGTTTAGTTTTTATGACATTATAGATTTCATAACTTATTTCTTATTTTTCGGTATTCTCTTGGCGAATATCCTTTCAGCTTGTGAAAAAGCCGGCTGAAATAAAGCTGGTTATCATATCCGACAATCTTAGAAATCTCATTGATGGAAT